>Ga0335074_10001169_pt1 | contig 35745 bp, 31 predicted proteins | sample Lox_Sample_23_FD_206715 | JGI IMG/M metagenome (GOLD analysis project Ga0335074, IMG submission 206715) | Soil microbial communities from Loxahatchee National Wildlife Refuge, Florida, United States - Lox_Sample_2.3 | ecosystem: Environmental > Terrestrial > Soil > Wetlands | place: USA... | reverse complement strand
TCGCCGCGGTGCGTGAATCGATGGTGAGAGGTGATGACGCCATGATGGTCTCCCTGGTCCCAACCCGGCAGGTGCGATAGGAACGGCTTGGCCGTCCCGCCCGCCAGGGTCGGTGGCGGCGCCGGGGGATTCTCGGGGGGAACAAGGGGGAGCTCTGCCGTCCCAGCCCTCTACTTATGTAGACTGCCCTTCATGGCATCGCGTGCTGAGTTCTCGCCCCAGACGCTGTCGGTGCTGGCGGCGTTGTGCGGGCAGCCGTCGGCGTGGCAGCACGGGTACGCGCTGGCCCGGGAGACCGGGCTGAAGTCGGGCACGCTGTACCCGATCTTGATCCGGCTGGCCGACCGGGGCTTGGTCGAGGCGTGCTGGCAGGAGGAGCCGGCCCCGGGTCGGCCACGGCGGCACCTGTACCGGCTCACTGCCGACGGGCTGGCCACGGCCACGACGGCTCTGACCGAGGCCGCCCTGGCCGGGGCTGAGCCGGCCACCGCCAAGGTGCGTCCGGGCGCGAGCCCGGGACGTGGGCGCGGGGTCGCCGCGCCTGCGGTGCCATGAGCCGGCTGGGCCGGGTCGCGGCCGCGGCCGGGCGGGGTGTGCTGCGGCTGATGCCGACGGCGCGGCGGGAGTGGGCCGAGGCGGTCTGGGCCGAGGCATACGAGGTACCGGCCGGCTGGCCGCGGCTGGCCTGGCGGGCGGGCGGCCTGGGGCTGGTGGCGAAGGAGGAGCAGATGGCACGCAGGATGGGCATCGCGTTTCTGTTCGCGGCGGTAGCGGGGGCGGCGGTCTGGGGGGCCTGGCCAGGTTCCCCAGTCAGCCACGGCGCCGCGGTCCAGGGCGGCATCATCATCACCGTGCTGCTGCTGGCCGGCCTGCCGCTGCTCACCCGCTGGGCGATGGGGCCGCCTGACAGCAGGCCGGCCCGGTGGCTCCGGGCCGGCCTGTATGTCGCGATCCTGGCCGTGATGCCGGCCCAGGCCGCCATCGGGATGTTCATCGGCACGGTCCCGCGAGGGGGAATCGACCGGCATACTTTTGACGTCTTCCAGGGCCCGGGGGTGCCGGGCAGTTCGTCCGGCGGCCCCGACTGGGGCGGCGAGATAGGGCTCCTGCTCCTGACGGCCTGCTACGTGGCGCTCATCCTGGCGCTGACCGCGCGGCGCGCACCGGTGGCCCCGGCGACGCTGGCCATCGGCGCCGGGGCGGGCCTGGTCCTGGGCGTGGTGATGTACGCGATAGCGCCGCTCGGGCTCAACGTCAAGTACCCGTACCGGCCATGGCTGGACGGCTCCGCGGCCGAGGCGGTCGGCGTCCTGGCCTGGGTCCTGCTGTTCGGCGCGCCGCTGATGGCCGGCGCCGTCGCCGGGCGGCGCTGCCATGTGCCGGACGACCCCGGCAAGGCATCCGCCGCCCGGGCCTGGCAGGGCTCCGCCGCGGGGCTGGTGTCCGGCGGCGCCGGCGCCCTGTTGGTCACCGTTTTCGGCAGTGGCTCGGTGGCGCTGATGCTCAAGTCGGCCTGGGTGCAGGACTGGCTTTACCACGGGCAGCACCTGACCGCCTCGGCCGTCTACGGCCGCGAGCTTTTCGCGAGCCAGGACGCGGGGGGCTATATCGTCCTGTTGGTCGGCCTCCCGATCATCGGGCTCATCATGGGCCTGATCGGCACGGCGTGCGCCAGCCCAGCCCATCGGCTGCCGGACAGCGGCGGACCGGGCCGCCCGCCGGGTCCCGGCGGGCCCGAGCCGGTGCCCGGCCCGCCTGACGGCGGATGTCAGGCCGACGTGAAGGAGTTGGCCGGGGCCGGGAGCGGCTGAGCGCTCAGCCGCTGACCCGGGTACCGCAGTTCGCGCAGAAGCGGGCCCCGCCGGGCAGTTCGGTGCCGCACTCCGTGCAGTGGGTGACGGCGGGCGCGAGCCCCTGGCCGCAGCTCATGCAGAACTTCGCGCCAGCGGGATTCGCCGTCTGGCAGGACCCGCACGCTGGTCCGGCCGCGGCCTGCTGGGTGGTGGCGGGGGCCGGCTGAGCCGGGGGAGCCTGCTGCGGACCCTGCTGCCCGTACGGCACCCCGTGCTGGGCTGCCGCCCGCTGCGCGGCCTCGGCCTGCTGCGCCTGCATGGCCTGGGCCTGCTGGGCCCCGAGCGCGCTGGCCAGGCCGAACCCGGCGCCGAGGGCCGCACCTTCGATACCAGCTCCGCCCTTGGCCAGGCCCTGCCCGGCACCGAGCGCCATCTCGGCCGCGGCGTAGTTCTGGAACCCGCCGGCCAGCTGGGAGTAGCTGGTGTCCTTGGCCAGCTGCTTGAGCTGCTGCTCGTCCTCGGGAGAGAGGTTGATGTCGAAGTTGCCCATCCGGGTCAGCTGCACGCCGTAGGCCGCGAGCTGGCCGTTGCCGGCCTCGATGGTGTTCTGCTCGATTTCCGCCGAGTACGCCATCAGGCCGAGGATCGGCCACCCATTGCGGATGATCTGGGTGGTGACGTGCGTCCGCAGCACCTTGAGCAGCTGGTCGCTGACCCAGCCCGCGATCCGATCGTTGTCGGTGACGTCCACCGTGGCGGTCAGGTTGGTCACCAGCCGCACCGGGTCGGCCACCCGCAGCGCGTAGTCACCGAACACCCGGAGGGTCACGACCAGCCCGGTCCGCGGATCCTGTACGTCATCGACCCGGCCGCCGAACTTGAAGCTGGTGTACTCGCGGGTGCCCACGAAGTACAGTTCGGCCCGGTAGGCGTTCCCGCCGCTGACGTGGTCGATGATCGCCCCGAGCCCGGGCAGCTCGTTGGCGTCGATCTGATGCCGGCCGGGACCCAGGGTCTGGACGACCTGGCCGGTGTTGACGAACATCGCCATCTCGTCCGCGTTGACGATCGCGCGCGTGTAGCGGCGGATGGTGATGTCCGGCCATTTGAAGACGATCTGACCTTTGCGGTCGTCAGGTACGGCGATGAACTCCCGCCCGAGCAATGCCATGGCAGAACCATACCCGCTGCCGAACTTTGACAGGCATAACGCGATGTTGAAGGTCCCTTTCCCTGCTATCTTCCGAGCGTGGAAATGATCCAGTGCCAGTGGTGCCACACCCAGAACCAGCCGGGCACCACCAGTTGCCAGACCTGCGGCGCGCCGCTCGACGAGCGAGACAAGGTCAGCGACTCCGGCTGGCGCGAGGCGCCCCGGCTGCGCGACATGACCGAGTTCCGGTTCTTGGGCAGCACCTGCCAGGTCGAGGGCGAGCTCGTCCCGGTGGCGGAGATCAGCCTCCACCCGCAGGACGGCGTGTACTTCGAGCATCACGTGCTGCTGTGGAAGGACGAGTCCGTGCCGCTCTCGTCGCTGAACACCGGCGGCGGGATGAAGCGGACGATCGGCGGCATGCCGCACATCGTGACGGTGGCCAACGGCCCGGGCCGGATCGCGTTCTCCCGGGACGCGCCGGGTGAGCTCGTGGTGCTGCCGCTGCACCCGAGCATGGAACTGGACGTCCGCGAGCACGCCTTCCTGGTTGCCTCGCACAACATCCAGTACTCCTTCGTGCGGATCAAAGGTCTGGTCAACCTGCTGCACGGCGGGAACGGCATGTACGTGGACCGCTTCGTCACCACCGGCGACCCCGGCATGCTGCTGCTGCACGGGAACGGCAACGTGCTGGAGCGGACCCTGCGGCCGGGCGAGAAGATCCTGGTCGAGCCGGGCGGTTTCCTGTACAAGGACGCCACGGTGCAGATGCAGGCCGCCCAGATGCCGCTCAAGACCGGGATGCTGCGGCACGGCATGTACCTGGCCGAGATGACCGGGCCCGGCCGCGTCGGCATCCAGTCGATGTACGTCCACCACCACGCCGACTGAGACCCTGATGAACACCTATATATGCCGGTACTGCCGGCAGCCGAGCGACCAGAACTCACCGACCTGCCCGCTGTGCGGGGCGCCGGTCGACATCCGATCCTCGGTCAGCGACTCCGGGTGGGTCGAGCAGCCGCCGATCAAGGACATGGCCCGGCTGCAGTTCGGCCGGTCCCACGTCCAGATCGCGGGCACCACCGTCCCGGTCGTGGAGTTCAGCCTCGCGCCGGACGACTGGATCTACTTCTCCCACCACGTGCTGCTGTGGACCGAGCCGCAGACCCGGCTGACCAACATGCCGATGCGCGGCGCGTGGAACCGCAAGCTGGCCGGGATGCCGCTGATCATGGTGGAAGGCCGCGGCCCCGGGCACGTCGCGCTGTCCGACAACCACGCCGGCGAGCTCGTGGCGCTGCCGCTGCAGCACAATCAGCAGATCTGGGTCCGTGAGCACCGCTTCCTGACCGCGACGGGAAACGTCAGCTACGACTGGCATCCCACCGGCGTCTGGTACACCACCGGGAGCGGGGATGACCAGGAGACCCACTACCCGATGGGCCAGTACGGCGACACGTTCGGCGCCACCGGCGGACCGGGGCTGCTCCTGCTGCACTCGCCGGGCAACACGTTCATCCGCGACCTGCAGCCCAACCAGAGCCTGCTGATCCAGCCCAGTGCCCTGCTGTACCGCGACGTCACGGTCCGGATGTCCCTGCACCTGGAGTACCCGCGGAACATGGGCTTCGCCTTCTGGCACAGCCGGTGGAGCTACCGCAGCATCTGGGTCAGGCTCTACGGGCCCGGCCGGGTCGCGGTGCAGTCCATTTACGCCGCGCCCGAGGACACCGAGACGATCACCAGCCACTCCTACGCGACAACGCATCACTGGTAGGGCCCGGCTCAGTACCCGCGGACCATCTGTGGCCTCATGTGCCGTTCGTCATCGCGGAAACGGGCCCGGATCTGAAGCGGCTCGGCGGGAGCCGACAGCGCGGCCCGGACCTGAGCGGTGACCAAGCCCGGTCCCAGGCGGGCCGCATAGGTGGCGAGCAGTGCCGAGCGCAGCGTGGGGTGAACAGCCAGGGCGTTGCCCGCCACCGTCCGCGGCTGGCGGCCTGGCTCCCCGGGGCCGATCGCCAGCCGGAGGCACATTCCGAGGGTGCGGAGCCCTTCCTGGAGACAGCACAGTGCCTCGAGGCAGTCGGCGTCGACCGCGCCGTCCAGAGCGAGCACGACGGTGCCTGCCCGGGCCCTGCGCTCGGCCGCGCATTCGGCCGCGCGCGCGAGCACGGTGCTGGCCACGTCATCCGCCTGGCCAGGTCCCACCGTCGCAGCTAGGCACAGCACGAACGCCTCGGGGATACCCTCCGCGCGGGACCGCGCCCGGAACTGGGGTTTTCGCACGAGCGGCCTCGGCATCGAAGTCGTTACGGCCGGTTGGTGTGGCCGCCAGCAACGGGACCTGCTCACGGCCTACACCAGCCTTCGCCCGGCACGGGAACCCCGCATCCTCCGTGGAAGGTGATGTGCCCGGGTCGTCAGCTACGTGAAGATGCCGGCTATGCCCACGAGCACCGGTCCGAGCCCGCAGGGAACGCGAGCTCAACGCTGGCTCGCGCGTCTCAGTTTCCTGCTGGCCGGGCTCGCGGTCGTGATCCTGGTGGTTTTCGCCGAGCTGAAGAGTCTTGCGATACTGGCCGTCGGCCTGGCCGCCGCGGTGGTGAGTGTGGCGGCGGCGTACTGCTTCCTTTCCCGGCGCGGCGTAGTGCGCTGGTTCTGGCTCGCGGTGTTTGTCGCCGTACCGATCGCCGTGATCGTTGTCTTCGCGCTCGCGAACCTGCTGTGGGTTTCAGCCGCATCGGCCGCCGCCTGGCTGCTGGCGGGCCTGACCGCGCGCTCCGCGCTGACCAACGAACATGTGGACTGGCGCATGCCCGAGTATCCGGCCCAGCCACCCGCCTCTCGTCCCTACCTGATCATGAACCCGAAGTCCGGCGGGGGGAAGGTGGAGAAGTTCGACCTGAAGCGCAAGGCTGAAGCGCTCGGTGCCGAGGTGTTCCTGATCGGCGGGCCTGAGCCGGTCGATATCGCCGAGGTGGCCCGGGAGGCCGTGGCCGCCGGCGCCGACCTGCTGGGCGCCGCCGGGGGAGACGGGACCCAGGCGCTGGTAGCCGGCGTCGCCGCCCAGCACGGCATCCCGTTCGTGGTGATCTCCGCGGGCACGCGCAATCACTTCGCCCTGGACCTCGGGCTGGACCGCGAAAACCCCGCCGCGTGCCTCGACGCGCTATCTGATGGCGTCGAACTGCGTGTCGACCTCGGCGTGATCGGGGGCCAGACGTTCGTCAACAACGTGTCCTTCGGTGCCTACGCCGAGATCGTCGAAACCCCGGCCTACCGCGGTGACAAGCTGAATACCACCTTGAACCTGCTGCCTGACCTGTTGCAGGGACAGCGAGGGACAACGTTCGTCGCCCACGCGGACGGGACGGAAATCGTGGCTCCGCAGGCGCTGCTGGTGGCTAACAATCCGTACGGCACCGGGGATATCGCGGGGCTGGGCCGCCGGGCCCGGCTGGATCGCGGGGTGCTCGGGGTGGTCGGGGTCAAGGTCCAGAACGCAGGGCAGGCGGTTGACCTGCTGCGCGGCGAGCAGGCCGCCGGCCTGAACGTGCTGACCGCCGGAAAGGTCGAGGTCACCGCCGATGCACCGCAGATCCCGGTGGGCATCGACGGCGAGGCAGTGTGGCTGCCCACACCGGTACAGTGCACGATCCGCCCGGCCGCCCTCCGTGTCCGCGTACCCCGGCAGCGCCCGGGAGTCCCGCGGCCCAAGCCGCCGATCAACTGGGCCCGGCTGCGGCGCCTCGCGGCGCCACGCAGGCGCGGCCAGCCCGCCGTGACCACTCCGCCGGCTGATGTCGGGGCCATCGGCCCCTCGTGAGCTCGGGCCCTGCCGTGGCCGGGGACTTGGCCGGCGGATCGCGGTCTGCCCCTCACTGGAAGCCGCGGTCGCCGGCGCCCTGGGGATCGCTCTGGTATCTCTGACCGACACCATTTCCACCGCGCCGGCGTTCGCGGCGCGTGCCGGACAGCAGGTCCAGGGCAACCAGGAGATACTCGGGATCGGCGTAGCGAACCTGGCCGCCGGCTTGTTCCAGGGCTTCCCGGTCAGCACCAGCGGGTCACGAACGGCGGTGGCGGAACGGTCGGACGCGAAGACCCAGCTCACTGGTGTTGTCGGGGCCGTGGTGATCATCGTCATGATCGTTTTCGTCCCGGGCCTGTTCCGCAACCTGCCCCAGCCCGCGCTGGCCGCCGTGGTGATCACCGCGTCGCTGTCCCTGGCCGACATCCCGGGCACGGTGCGGCTGTGGCGGCAGCGGAAGGCAGAATTCCTGCTGTCGATCACCGCGTTCCTCGGCGTGGTCCTCCTCGGCGTACTGCCCGGGATCGCGGTGGCGGTGGGCCTGTCCATCCTCAATGCCTTCCGGCGTGCCTGGTGGCCGTACGACACGGTCCTGGGACAGGTAGAAGGACTGCCGGGCTATCACGACGTGCACCTCCATCCCGAGGCCGAGCACCTGCCCGGCTTGACGATCTACCGGTTCGACGCCCCGCTGTTCTTCGCCAACGCCAAGACGTTCCGGGACGAGGTGAGGCGCATGGCCAGGGCAGAGCCGAAGCCCCGCTGGATCCTCATCGCCGCCGAGCCGATGACCGAATCGAACGTTACGGGCTCACCCGGACGATCGACCCGCGCCACTTCTTCCCCACGATAGAGACAGCCGTCACGGCCTTCCGCACCGAAACCGGCGCGGCGTGGACCGCACACGACCAGGCAGGTGACGGCCAGGCGACGGGAGACCTGCCGCCTCAATCTACCCCCCAGGGGTGAATTAACGAGCGGCCGTCCCTGCGACAGTGCTGAGCGTGACAGGGATCGCGACGGCTGAGCCTGGCACGCAAAGGGTTACCCGGTTCGCATTGACGAAATTCCGGCCCACGACGCTGCCCGCCACGCTGGTCACCAGACCGAGCCTGCACGGCCGGCTGGCAGAGGGCGCAGACCAGCGCCTCACCGTAGTGGTGGGGTCGGCAGGCGCGGGCAAGAGCGTGCTGCTGTCCAGCTGGGCAGCGGCCCGGCCACCCGGCCTCACGTCCTGGCTGTCGTGTGACGGCGCGGACGCCAACCCGGTGCGGTTCTGGGCGGGGTTCATCGAGGCACCGCGGGGCGTCGAGCCCGGGTTCGGCGCGGACGCCGCCGACCTGCTCGCCATGGACGGTGTCATGTCGGCCGACGTCACCGCGTCGATCGCGAACGATGCCGCCAGGCTTCCATCCGGGACGGCGATCTTGGTCGACGATTTCCACTACGCCGCCCAGCACGTCTCGGCCGACATGAGCGATCTGGTCGAGCGCTGGCCAGCCGATGCGGTCCAGCTCGTGCTGGCCAGCCGCTTCGACCCGCCGCTGCGGCTGCACCGGCTGCGGATGTCAGGTGAGCTGTGCGAGCTTCGGGACCGTGACCTGTACTTCTCGCTGGCCGAGAGCGGCGACCTGCTGGCTAATTTCGGCGTCAACGTCGCCCCGGCCCAGCTCGCGCTCGTCCATCAGCGGAGCGAGGGATGGGCTGCGGCACTACAGATGGCGGCACTCTCGCTTCGCGCCAGCAGCGACCCGGTGCGAGCTGCGCACGACTTCGACGTGCGCAGCCACGCCATCGCCGGATACTTCGTCGCCGAAGTCCTCGAACGACAGCCAGCGGAGATCGCGCAGTTCATGCTGGAAACCTCGGTACTGGGCACGCTTACGGCGGAGGCGTGTGCCGCGGTCACGGGAAGAGCCGACACCGCAGCGCTGCTGCGCAGCATTTACGCCGCCAACCTCTTCCTGGTGCCGATCGACGACGAGCAGAGCGCCTTCCGGTACCACCACTTGGTCCGGCAGGTGCTGCACGCGGAGCTGCGGGCCAGGGACCAGGGACGGGAACTCGTGCTCCAGTCACGGGCGGCGGAGTGGTTCGAGTCAACCGGAGACCCGCGGCGCGCGGTCCGCCACTTCCTCGCCGCGCAGCAGGCTGACCGGGCCCTGACCCTGATGCGCGAAGGAGTGCTGGCCGACTACTTCCGCGATCCGGCGCTGCCGGCCGCCCCTGACCTCAGCATGATCGCACCCGCCTCACTCGCCGAGGCACCAGAGCGGCTGCTGGCCATCAGCGCTGACCTGCTGACGTCCGGCGATACGGTCCTGGGCGGTCGCTACCTTGATTTGCTCGAGCGGGCCCAGCCGTCGATCCCGCCCGAGTCGGCCCTGGCGGCCCAGTTTGCCGTGCTGCGGTCTTTCCGCTGCGCCCTGGCCGGACAGGCCCACGAGGCGCTCAGTGAGGCCCTCGCCGCGCGGGCCATCCAGGACCGGACCCCGATGGCCAGTGCGTGGGACGCCGCCCTCCCGCTGGTCTTGGTCCGTGTCTACGCCTGGCTGGAAGACTTCCCGGCCGTCGAGCGGGAGGCGGCTGCCGCCTTGGCCCTACCCCAGCTGACCGAGCCGGTCAGATGGGTGCTGCTGCCCGGCGCGCAGGCCCTGGCTTGGTTCGAGTGCGGCCGGCTGGCCGACGCCGCGGCCGCCGCCGCGGCCGCGGCGTCGGCCGCGGATCGGCTCGGGTTTGCGCAGCACTTCTTCGCCGCCGATGGCCTGCGCGCACTGGCGGGCCTAGCGCTGGAAGGCCGGGACCTCGATACCGCCGAGCGGCTCACCGAGCGGGTGCTGTCGATATCAGAGCGGCGGCGGCCGGTCTGGGAGTTTCTGGCCATGCTTGACCGGGCCAGGATCTGGGTGGCCCGCGGGCACCTCCCCGAGGCGCTCGCGACCGTCGAGGCGGCCCGGCGGATCCTGGCCGGGACCGGATCGATGCTACTGTCGCGGGCGGACGAACTCGAAGCGTTGATCCGCTTGTCGCTCGGCGACCTGCGCACGCCCGCGCGGCTGGCGGGTGAGCTGCCCGCCGACCACAAGGCGCTGGTGCTGGCGAGGATCTCGCTCGCCGCAGGCAATCATCGCGCGGCGCAAGAATACCTCCAGTCGCCGTCGCTGGACGGCTCGACGAAACGGCGCGCGCTGGTCCGCCAGCTTCTTCTCACCGCCGCCGCGATCGCGCGAGGCGACCCCTCGACCGCCGGCATCATGAGTGGCGCCATCCAGACCGCACGTCAGGAGGGCTTCCTCGATACCGTCGTCACGGCGTCGCCCCAGGTGACGGGGTATCTTATCGAGCACTCAGCGGAGATGGCGCGAGACCCGTTCGCCGAGCGCCTGATCGCCGCGGCCCTGGAGGTGCGGGCCGCGCAGCCCGATACCACGGGCTGCCGCCCCGCGCACGTCGAGGCCCTTACCGCGGCCGAGATGCGCATTCTCAAGCTGTTGCCGACCAGCAGTTACGCGCAGATGGCGGCCACCCTCTACATCTCGCGCAATACGGTCAAGACCCATCTGCGGGCCATCTACCAGAAGCTCGGCGTGACCTCCCGCTCCGAGGCCCTGGAGCGAGCCGTCAAACTGCGCGTGCTCTAGCCAAGGATCGCCCGAGCCAGGGTGGTGCCGGGCTGCCCAGGGGCGGGCCAGGGCAGCCCGGAGTCCTATGTTCATGCCATGTGCCTCATCGTGCGCGCCACGGTCCGGATGCCGCATCACCCTCAGCGGGGGAGGCCTGATCCATCACCCCTCGCGGGGGAGGTCTGCTGAACTGCCCGTGACCACACTGATAACCAGGAGCGACCCAGTGACCCGAGGGGACGGAGCATGACGAACGACCAACGCCGCATGGGCGGCCCTCGGTGGGCGCAGGCCCGGGCGGCCGCCGCGGCGGGCGCCGAGGCATGGCAGAAGGCACCCGCGAATCAGCAGGCCGGCGCCCTATAACCTGGCCGGGGCGGGCATCTGACCATGGGTGGGCACACCTCGCACAGCGAGCGGCGGGTCCTGCGCCACATGACGAGCGAGCTCAGCTCGTCCGATCCAGGCATGGTCCTGCTGTTCGTGAACTTCACCCGGCTCACCCATAGTGAGGGACTGCCCAGAACCGAACGGCTTGCGGTTGGGCGGGCCGCTAGGCCCTGGTGGCGCGGCGCTCGGCTGCGGATGGTGTACTTCTTCGCGTTGTTCCTGGTCGCGCTGGCGGCATGCTGGGCCTTCGCCATGGTGAGCACCGGCGGGGCACACCGGAACAGCCCCCCCGCGCCCAGGCAACAGTTCACCGGCGTTAACTCCAACTGCGCAAATCTGCACGAGATCGAGCAGTATCTGTCGCAGCAGCGGGCATCGACACCGGCCTCGGCCGCGTCCTGCTGAGGCCGGGCCTCACCCGAAGCCAGGAGGCCGTGCCGTTCAGATCAGCTCGAGCCGGCGAGCGCGACGCACCGCCTCATTCCGGGTCGACGCGCCAAGCTTGCGGAAGATGCTCTTGAGGTGGCTCTTGACCGTGTTGATCGACACGAACATCTCCGTTGCGATCTCCGCGGTGGGCAGCAACTGCGACACGTGCTGGAGGACTTCCCGCTCGCGTTCGGTGAGGCTCTCGACCACGAGCGGAGCATCCTGGGGCCGGGCGGCCGCCCTACGGGAGGGTCCGATCGTGCCCTCCCCGGCCCGGCGGGAACAAAGCATGTTGTTGTAGGCCTGGGCCAGCCCCGGATCGGTGTCGACCAGCGGCCGGAGCCAGCCGCGCTCGAGCATGAACGGCAGCCGGAGGCGTTCATCCCGGGCCAGCCGCAGGGCGTGCTCGACGGCCCGCACGGCGCCGCTGCGTTCCCCTGACGCCAGGGCCAGGCGAGCCTCGACCAGGCTGACCTCCACGCGCACCTGATCCGGGGCATCTCGCCCCGCTGCGCCTATCCCGGAAAGGACCTGCCTGGCCGCGTGCGCGTTCCCGTTGGCCAGCCAGGCCCGGGCGAGCGCCGCAGCGGCTTCGGCCGAGTCCTCCGGGTGGGCGCGCCTGGCCGCGTCCAGCGCGGCCTCGGCCGTCCCGACTGCCGCGAACGCCCGCGACTCCACCAGCGCCAGCCGCCGGTCAAGCCAGGGCGGCGGAGACCACCGGTCCCGCACCCGACCGACTATCTCGCCGGCCTCCCGATAGCGGCCTTGGGCCAGGCAGCCCTGTGCGGCCACCAGGCTGGCTACGGCGGCGGCAACCCGGTCCGGGCACTCGCGCAACGCCGCCTCGGTCCCTTGCAGGGAGTGGCGCGCATCGGGCAATTCGTACCGCTGGACGTGCACGTACGCGCAAGCGAGAGTGGCGGTACGGTGATGACGTTGGGTGAGCAGGCCGCGTTTGGTCACGTCGTCCTCGTCCGCGGCCAGCGCCATGGCGCTGCTCAGCCGCCCGCTGAGGGCCTCGAGCAGGGCCAGCCGTCCCAGGCAGGCCGATTGCTCGTAGGCGCTGCGTGAGGAGGTCGCGGCTGACCGGAAGGCGGCGGCGGCTGACGCGAAATTGCCCCACCAGAAGTCCACCAGGGCCTGCCATATCATGACCTGTCCGGGAATCTCGGGGTGCCGCACGAGCACTTCCGCAGATATCCGGTCGAGCAGGGACACGGCCTGGGCCGCAGCCGCCTTGGCGGTCGGCAGGTCACCGGTGCGGCGCGCCAGCACCAGCCTGATCAGCTCGGCCGCCAGCCGCGACGGGATCTCTTCATTCGCGGGCAGCTTGCGGAGCATCTCGTCCGCCGCACCCAGCGACTTCGCCGGGACCTCGGCGCTCTCCCCGAACGTGCCCAGCGCGGCCATGACCAGCAGGGGTTGCGGCTGCGGCCACACCTCGTCCTGCGGGATGCTTCGCAGCACCTCGGCCAGCGGATCCAGGCTCTCCGGCGTCATCAGCAGGCCCACGGCGGACTCGTCGACGACGATCCGCGCGGCGAGTTGCCAGTCGTCAGCTGCGACCGCCTGCTGCACCGCCTCGGTGATCTGCCCGTGCCGCTGCAGCGATTCCGCCGCCCGATGGCGGAGCCTGGGTATCTCATCGGGCGCCTCGCGGCGCAGCTTGAGCCGGAGTACCTCTGCGAACATCGAGTGGTAACGGTAGTAGCCCTGCGGCAGTGGCTGGACGAACGCGTTCGCCTCAGCCAGCGCCCGAAGCTCGCTGACCGCCTGATCGTCCTCAGCGACCTCGACCGCGACCTCAGGGCTGATGCGGTCCAGGATGCTGGTCTTGAGCAGCAGGTTCCTGACCCTGGGCGGCCGCGTGTTGAGCACCTCGTCCATCAGGTAGCTGGCCACCGCGCCCTCTCCCGAGGCGATCTCCTTCGCGGATCGCTCCGGATCCGGGCTGTCGTTGATGGACAGTGCCGCCAGGCGCAGCGCCGCGGCCCAGCCCTCGGCCCGCTCGGTGAGGTACTCAAGCGCGTGCTCAGGCAGGGTGACATCGTGCTGGGCCATCAACAGGCCAGCCTCGGAAACGGTGAAGGCAAGCTCGTCCGCGCGGATTTCGGTGAGCTCGCCATCCAGCCGGTAGCGGTGCAGCGGGAACGCGGGATCTCCGCGCGAGGCGACCACGACGTGCAGTGCGGGCCTGGTGTTGCGGAGCAACCGGGTCAGCCCGGTCATCTGCGAGCGGCCGGTCAGCAGCTGGAAATCATCCAGGACCAGCCAGATCGGCTCCTCTTGCTCGGCTATCGCCGCGGCCAGCCGGAGCACGAAAGCCGGATCGGCCGAAGCGGTGCTGGCGGCCGCCACCCGCCTGGGGATCGAGACCCCGGCGTGGCGCAGAGCCTCCAGCACATACGGCCAGAACATCCGCTGGCGGCTGTCGTACTCGTCGAGCGTCACCCACGCGGTGGGGTGAGCAGGAGAATGGACGGACGCCCATGCGGCCATCGCGACCGTCTTGCCGGCCCCGGGCGGACCGGTGATCACGGTCAGCGGGCCCCCCGCCCCGGCCGCGATCTTCATCTCGATCCGAGGACGGCGGACGACCCAGTCTGGCAGCGCGGGCACGGTGATCTTGCTGGCGAGCAGAGGGTTAGCCACGATCGCCGGACGGCGGAACTGAGAGTGTGACGCACGACCATCCATGCCAGGCTTCCCTTCCACGCGCAGAGGGCAGGCGACACGGAACGTAAGGGGTCAGTCACGACAGACCGATGGGACCCCTGACGCCACGGGGTACTCCCTCTCCTCTACCACCCTTGAGGCAGACCCGGGTGATATGTCAATACCCCTTAGCCTCACCCCGGGTGAAACCATCTGGATTCCACAAAGGAGGAGGTTGGAAATGCATGTGCATTTCGGTCGGCGGGCGGGTCCGGGCGAAGCCAGGAGCGTTCGGACAAGCCATCTCCTGCCGTAGCGAATTCACGGCGGAAAATCCACACAGGCTTCACAGGAACTTCATGCGACAATCCTGTCCGCCAGAGACGACGCTGGCTTGTGCCTGGTTGCAGGCCGACGTTGGCTGCCCGCACCGGCCGCCGCAGCCCGGCCGCAGCCCGCCCGACGAAATGCACAGGTGTATCACGATCACATCACACACCACACATAATCGACCGGGGGCCCCTCTCGCCGGGTGATGTTCCGACCAGCGCCGTGCGAGAACATGCTGCTTCGACGTATCTCGAACACAGGGTGATTGCGACCAAAGCCGACCCGCCACGGGTGATGCGCATCATCCGGGTTGGTACGGATGCTTGCTGTTCGTAGCACCGGGCCGCGCATGGCCTGTTCCGGCAGGCCATGCCCACGGAAATGAGGTGGAAGAGGTGTCCATCGGGCCCGTTCAGCTCATCGTGCTGGGGTTCAGCCACCCCAACTTCCACGGTGAGATCATCGCCGAACTGGAGCGACTTCGCGAGAGCGACACCGTGCGAGTGATCGACTCGATAGCCGTGTACAAGGATGCCGATGGCGCGCTGGAGGTCGAGCATCTCAGCAACGTGTCCGAGGAGGAGGCCATCGAACTCGGCAGCAAGATCGGAGCGCTGATCGGCATCGGCGTCGAAGGTGAAGAGGGGATGGAGTCCGGCGCGATCGCCGGAGCGCAGCAAGCGGCGGCCAGCGGCATCGATGTGTTCGCCGGTGCCGAGGAATGGGATGTACTTGCGGACATCCCGAACGACTCGGCCGCGGCATTGATCTTGCTCGAGCACCACTGGGCCGTGCCGCTGCGCGACGCGATTGCCCGCACGGGCGGATTCCGCCTCGGCGACGGCTTCATCAGCCCGCTTGACCTGATGGAGATCGGGCTGCTAACCGCTGCCGAGGCAAGGGAACTCCACGACCTGGAGACGGCGGCCGCCACCGAGCCACGGTAATGCAAGCTCTCTGACCAGGAGGTAGGAAAATGTCCGGATCTCATCGGGTGGGCCGCCGCCGCGGCACCCGCCGTCGCAGGTAGCCGGTCACGTGGTCTCTCACCCTCTGCGCGGGAAGCCCACCGGCGCCGGCCAGGCCAAGGTGGAAGTTCCACTGGATCCTCGCAGCCTGAAAGTTCTGCCATGATTTCGCGTTACTACGAACTTCGCCTGGTCGGCGCGCTACCGCCTGAGGTCCTGGTGGACTTCGAAGGGCTGAAGGCCGCACCGGAACCGGCCACCACCGTGGTGCACGGGGAACTCGACCAGGCGGCTCTCAACGGGCTGCTGGCTCGCCTGGAGCTCCTGGGCGTGCAGGTCCGGGAAGTCCGCCGCCTCCATGATCCGCCGACGCCCGGCTCAATGGTGAACCTTCGGTGAACTACCCGCGAAGGGTGAGCCGCGCAAAGCCCAACAGCTTAAGGATGGCAACTCGCCCCGGCTCAGGTAGTCGAGCTGGCGGCCTCGCGCCACCGCATCGCTCCGCGACGACACGCCGAGCTTCCGGTAGATCGCGCGGACATGGGTCTTGACCGTATTGCGGGAGATATGAAGTTCGCGTCCGATCTCCCGCATGGACAGACTGCCCCGCAGCAGGTGCAGCACCGCCCTCTCCTGGTCGGTCAGCGATCCGGCCAGCCCAGCCGGCGGGAACAGCCGTTGCCGGAGTGACTTCAGCCGGGCCTGCTGCACCTCCGCGCCGTCCGGCAGCGCGGCCAGTATCTGCCCGGCCTCGTCAAACAGCACCGCGGCTCCGGTCCGGTCGCCGGTATCAAGCCGTACCGATGCCAGCCTGAACAAACCTTCTAGAGTGGGCCATGGACTGAGGCTCACCCAGTGGTGCCGTGATGCCAGCGCCTGCTCGAGCTCTCTGCGTGCCTCAGCCAGCCGTCGCTCCTCGGCGTGAACCAGGCCCGTAGCGATATAGGCGAGAGAACCCTGGGGTATCCGGCTGTAGCCGGTTCCCGCGGCCAGCTGACGAGCCTCGCCCGCGTAGGCCTTCGCCCGGTCCTGGTCGCCGCTTTCGACGGCGGCGAGCGTCGCGACGAACAGGGCGGTGAGCCGGATGGCTCGGTCGGGAATCTCGCGCTCGAGAGCCTGCCTCAGCGCCTGGCCCGCCTCCGGTTCTCCAGACAGGTAGCGGCTGAAGGCCAGCGCCGTGAGGGCGAGCGGATACCAGCGGGAGGTGTCATCACTCTCCAGCTCAACGGCCCTGGCCGCCGATTCCCGCATCTTCCGGATGCCGTCGAAGCCGAACAGCCCCTGCAGCACTGCGGCCGAGGCTTGCAGCGACGCCATGCCATCGGGCAAGCGGCCAGCGTGCTTTCCGGACTCGATCACGGGGATCAGCCGCGCCATCGCCGCGGGTTTACCGGACAGCGCGGCGACCCATGCCGCGACATGCGCGGCCAGCGGGTTCGCGCTGATTTCGTCGTCGCCGAGCGCTTCCAGCCAGGCATGAAGGGTCTGAACTCGTCCGGCGTTCACGTATTCGAGCCAGTGGGCGGCGATCAGGTCGGCCGCTTGGCCAGGGTCGGCGCCCACCAGGGCGTGACCGATCGCTTCATCCGCGAATCCGTGTGCCGCGTACCACTCACTCGCCCGGCGGTGCAGGGCGGGCACGTTCCCCGGCTCATCCCGCTCGAGGACGCGGCGGAGCACCTGCCGGAACAAGTGGTAATACCGGAACCATGTCCGCGCCTTGCCCAAGGTGACCAGGAAGAGATTCTCGCGCTCGAGCGTGTCGATGATCTCGGCCGCATGGCCGGTTCCCGTTACCGCTTCGCACAGCGGCGCCGTAAAGCGGTCCAGGATCGAGGTCTCGGTGAGGAACTGCCGGACCTGGTTCGGCTGGCCGGCGATCACCTCCTCCAACAGGTAGTCCGCGATGTACCTGTTGTTGCCGCTCAGCTGGTGAACAAAGCGACCCGGGTCGGAGCGGCCACGCATGGACAGGGCCGCCAGGTAGACGCCGGCGGGCCATCCCTCGGTGCGTTCTACCAGGTCAGCGAGGCCACGTTCGCCGAGGCGGACGACAGCGACCCGGTCGACGAGTGCGGCCGCCTCGTCCTTGGTGAAGCGCAGTTCGCTCACGCCGATCTCGGCCAGGTCGCCCGTGGCGCGCAGCCGCGCCAGCGGCACTGACGGATCGGCTCGCGTGATGATGATCACCTGGGCCGGAGCGGCCAGGTTCAGCAGCAAGAACTGGATCTGCTCGCGGCAACGCGGTGCGCTGACCAGGTGGTAGTCGTCAAGGACCAGCGCGATCGGCTGAGCGAGTTCGGCCAGCGCGTTCACCAGCCGCGGCAGCAGCTGCCCGTCGATGTCAGGATCCTGCGTGGCCAGCAACCGCATCAGGTTCGCCTCGCCCAGGCCACAGCAGGCGCGTTCCAGCGCGGACACCACATGCCACCAGAGCCGGGCCGGATCGTCGTCCCCCTGGTCCAGAGAGACCCAGGCGAACGGCCGGTTGTCGCTGGCGGCGCTGCGCCACTGTGCCACCAGGATCGTCTTGCCGAACCCCGCGGGCGCCTCGACCAGGACCAGCTTCGCCTCCGACGCGGTCAGGCCCGTTATGAGCCGCTGGCGCGGTATCCACTCCGGACGCGCTGCCGGGCCGAGGAGCTTACTCTCCAATACCAGAACACTACGCTCCGGCACCGGCCTGACCACAGAGAGAGGAGCCGAGCGATTTGCTCGTTGCTTCTCGACATTACTCATAGACGCTGGCAGGCAATCACGCGAAGAGCACGTGCGCACCACCCGGCTCGGGTGATGTACGAACGTGCACGTCGGGCCAAGCTGAGCTCGTCGTCGATGATCGGTCTGACCGCTTCGTAGCGTGGTGAAGGTGGACTCAGCCAGCCAGCTGGGCCTGCGATGCGTGGCTCAGCAGATAGCCAAGGCTGGCTATCACCTGCGCGACGCATCGACGGCGGCCGCACCGCTGGACAGCGGGGTCGCACAAGAGCGCAGCAGCCTCGAGGTGCGATGGGTTATCCAGGGGCACATGCAGGCGGCGGTGGCCGGATGGTTCGCGCGCTTTCCGCTCGAGGTGGAGTCGCGCGAAGACCTCTACCTGCTTCATCCGCGGTTGCGGACGTTCTCGGTGAAGATCCGCGGGGCCAGGGCCCTCGAGGTCAAGGTCTACCGGGGCAGTCCGGGAGTGATCGACATGCCGGGGCGCGCCCTAGGCCGGATGGAGTTCTGGCGGAAGTGGTCATGGCCGTGTGACCAGCTCGGCGGCGACAGCGGCACCGTCCCCGCCGGTAGTACGCTCCCGCCCGGCTGGACGCCGGTGCACAAGCAGCGGCGGCTCAGCCGGTTTCCGCTGGCCGCCGACCGGGGCCCGGATGGCGCCGTGACGGAGCCGGGGGTCAGCGTGGAACTGACCAAGATCCACGGACCAGGCGGCCCGTGGTGGTCGCTGGGATTCGAGGCCACCGGCCCCGACGACCTGCTCCGCCGTCAGCTTGAAGCAACTGCGGCCCGGGTCTTTGCCGAGCCGTTGCCGGGCGGCCTGGCGTTCAGCCCGGACGACTCCTGCTCCTACGCCGAGTGGCTGCGCCGGCAGGTGCCGTAATGGCCGGTCAAGTGCGGGCAGGTCCTCGACCTCCCGCTTGGTGATGCTGAGCCGGATCCCGTTCTCCATGGAGGCCACGGCGCTGACCGGTATGGCGACCTCCTTGCGTCCCCACAGGTGGCCCTCCTTGAGGAGCAGGTGAGTCACCTTATGATCGTCGTGGTTCACGACAAAGCCTTCGATCTGCCCGATCTCGCCGTCGGTGGCGTGAACGCGCTCGTGGCTAGTCAGGTCAGTTTCACCCGGCGGAACGGTGTCGTCGATGATCGCCTGCGGCACCGCGCCGACGCCCATGCCGATCCCCATGCCGGCGTCGAATCCGATATCGCCCACCACTTCGACTTCTTCGGCAGGCGCGAGCTGGCCGAATTCGGCCATGGTGCACCGCAGGCTGATGTCGCCGGCCGTTGCCTCGACCAGGGCAACGGGCACGAGCCGGCTGTCGGCACTCCAGTGCTTTGGCCCTATGACCAGATGCGTGACGGTCCGGGTGTCCGGGTCGAGGATCATGCGGCGGACCACGCCGCAGATACCGTCCGAGCACCTTGCCGTCGTACCCAGCACGAACTGCGTCTCCATTGCCGCTTCCGCCCTCTTCGGTGCTCGGCCCGGTGAACCTCGCTGACGTGTCCTTTCCGTAGGTACCGTAACGGGTCCGGAGCGGGCACCACCCGTCCGGGGTGACGGACACCCGCGGCGGCTCGAACAAGCTGGATGAGACACATCCCAGGAGGCTCACGTGCCCGCGGCCGAACTTCCGCTGAGATGGACCGGCCAGCACCTCAGGCACGCGGCCGAGATGGTCAAGCAGGGCTGGAATCCGGCCGCGCGAGTCTACGAGAGCATCGGGCCCGACTTCTTCCTGGCCCTGGCGCCTGGCTGGCTGAACCTGGGGTTGTGGGACGGGGCAGGCTCAGAAGAGGAGGCCGAAGACGCCTGCCGGCGGCTGGTCACGACGCTGGCGGCGGCCGTGCCCGCCGGGGGAGTAGTGCTGGATGTGGGCAACGGACTCGGTACCCAGGACCCGCTGATCGCCCGGGTCCTTCGCCCGCGCCGGCTGGTTACGGTGAACATCACCGAGTGGCAGCTGAGGGCGGGCCGGGACCGGTTGCGGGCGGCGGCGGCGGCCCCGGTGGTGGGCGACGGGGTCAGGCTGCCGATCGCGGATGCCGCCGTGGACGCGATCATCAGCGTGGAGGCAGCCTTCCATTTCCGCACCAGGAAGGCCTTCTTCGACGAGTGTTACCGCGTGCTCAGGCCCGGTGGCGTGCTGAGCATCTCCGATATCTCGGTCCAGAGATGGCCGGTCACGCCCGCTGAGGTGATCTCGGGCCTGACCCAGCTGCGGGTGTTCGGGCTGCGGCGCAGCATGGCCATGACGACCAGCCAGATCGCCGCGGCGGCGGCCGCGGCAGGCCTGGCCGGGGTGGAGATCACGGCATGCGGCGATAGGGTGATCGGCCCGGCGCTCCGGCTCACTGCCGCCCGGCTGGCCGGCGCCAGGGCCGCTCCCGCTGGCCACCGAGCCGCCGCCCGCCTGCTGCTACGGCAGGTGGACCTGCTCTGGCGCCGCGGGCTCATCGACTACCTGCTGCTTCGCGCTGTCCGGCCGTGACGCGGCACGCTGACGATGAACCAGATGACCGCGGTGCAGGTCGTGGATCCCCGCCGATCATGGCTGGGTGCCCAGCGTAACCGTCGTCTTGGCCGCGGCGGCGTTCCGCTCTGCGCTGTGAGCGGTGCTGGCCCTGCGCTGTCGTGAGAGCTGGATAACTTTGTCTACCGCGACCACCGCCGGCGCTGGAAGCGACAGGGCGAGCACGATGATCCACTCGCGACCGGACAGCGAAGTGGTATCGAGCAGGCGCTGGAGCATGTTCAGCTCGACGGCGGCCCAGGTGAGGATCCAGCCGAGGATGATCCAGCCGAGATAGGGAAAGACCGGGGAGGACCACGGCGCCTGGCGTTCGCGTCGCATGACCAGGCCGATGTTGACCGCGGACAGCGAGACGATGGCGAAGGCCATGGTCATGTTGATCGACGCGTGGGTGGTGCTGGGCTTGCCGGGGCCCCACTCGAGCACGCACAGGGCGGTGGCGGCGACCACGAACCCGGTCACGAACCAGCGGATGACCTGAGGGCGGGTGACGATCTTGGTGCCGGGCTTGCGCGGCGGCCGCTGCATCACGCCGGGGTCGGGCACGTCGACGATGAACCCGATTACCACGGTGATGACGACGAAGAACTTGCAGAACAGCAACTGCAGCGGGAACAGGGCCACGCCGCCGTTGATGTTCAAGATGGTGGCGTAGACCATCAACTGCAGCACCGAGGACAAGATGGTCAGCTGCATGCGGATGTAGGTGGAGATGCGCCGGTAGATGTCGCGGCCAAGGTCGACGGCGCGGACCAGGGTGGCGAAGTTGTCGTCGGTCAGCACGATCTTGGCCGCCTGCTTGGACACCTCCGAACCGCTGCCCATGGCCACCCCGACGTCGGCCTGCTTGAGGGCGGCGGCGTCGTTGACCGCGTCGCCGGTCATCGCGACCACGTCGCCGGATTGCTGCATTAGCTTGGCCAGCCGCAGCTTGTCCTCCGGCGCCACCCGGCCGAACACGTGCAGCTGGGGAAGCCGCTCGAGCACCTCGGAATCGGTCAGGCGCTGCAGTTCGGTGCCGGTGATCACACCTGGTCCCAGGCCGAGTTCGTCGGCTATCGCCCGCGCGGTGACGGTATGGTCGCCGGTGATCATCCGCACGTCGACCCCGGCGCTCAGCGCGGTGCGCACCGCGTCCTTGGCCTCGGAGCGCAGCGGGTCCACGATCCCCACCAGCGCGACGAAGATCAGGTCCTTGACCGCGGCCATCGGGTCGGCGACCGCCGCGGCCATGGCCACGTCGTCTAGATCGGCTGCGGCGAACGCGAGCACGCGCAGGCCGTGCTCGGACATCTGCCGGTTGGCGGCCAGGATCTCATCCCGAACGGTGCCGACCGGGACGAGATCGCCATGCCACAGCGCCTGGCTGCAGCGATCGATGACCACATCGGGCGCGCCCTTGACGGTAGTGAAGTGCGGCTGGTGCAAGATCCCGCCCGCCAGCCAGTCCGGACGGTCGTGGAAGGTGGCCATGAACTTGTACTCGGAATCAAACGGCACCTCGGCGCGGCGCGGCAGGGCTTTCCGGGTCTCTTCGGCGCCGGCGCCCATCTTGGCGGCCAGCACCACGAACGCGGCCTCGGTCGGGTCGCCGATGACCGACCCGTCATCGCCGACGGTGGCGTCGGTGCACAAGATCAGGCCCAGGGACAGTCGACGGAAGTCCGGCAGCTCCGCGCCGGCCACGCCCAGGATCGCGCCGGTCTTCTGGTAACCCGGGCCTTCGATCTTGAACCAGTCACCGCCGCCCAGCATCTGAGTCGCGGTCATCGCGTTCAGGGTCAGCGTGCCGGTCTTGTCGCTGTTGATGACGGTGGTCCCGCCCAGGGTCTCCACGTCCGACAGCGACTTGACCACCGCCTTGTGCTCGGCCAGCCGCTGCGCCCCGGACGACAGCATGGCCTCCACGAACGTCGGCAGCCCGGTCGGGATCGACGCGATCGCGGTGGAAATGCACAGCAGCACCAAGGTAGTGGTGTCCATTCCCCGCACTAGGCCGAAGATCGCGATGATCGCCACGGCCACGAAGGCGATCAGCCCGAAGACCTTGGTCATCCCGTCCAGTTCACGCTGCAGCGGGGACTTGGACCGCTTCGTGGCGGTGACCAGCCCGGCGATCTGGCCCATCTGGGTCGCGGTGCCGGTGCCGGTGACCACGAACGTCGCCGAGCCGCGGGTGACCTGAGTATTCTGGAACACCAGGTTGGTCCGGTCGCCCAGCGCGACCTCGCCTTCCGGCAAGGTGACCGAGTCCTTGGGCACCGGCGCGCTCTCCCCGGTCAGCGCGGCCTCCTGCACCTCCAGTGTGGCCGAGGACACGATCCGCCCGTCCGCGGGCACCACATCACCGGCCTCCAGCAGCACGATGTCACCCGGCACCAGCTTGGTCGAGTCGACCTCCTCGACCCGGCCGGATCGCCGCACCCGGGCGTGCGGCACTTGCAGCTTGGCCAGCGCCTCCACGCTGGCGCGGGCCTTCAGTTCCTGGACCGTGCCCATCACCACGTTGAACGTCACCAGCCCCAGCACCACCACCGCAGTGGCGATCTGCACGATCGCGAAGCTGGCCGCGACCACCAGCAGCAGCATGATGTTCATCGGGTTGACCAGCTGAGTCCGTGCCACCGTCACCATGCTCGGCGGCGGCTCGGTCGGCAGCTCGTTCGGCCCGCACTCCTCCAGCCGCCGCTCGGCCTGATGGACGTCCAGCCCCTCATCCGGGTTGACGCCCAACTGCCCGGCTACATCCTGCGCGGACAGCGCGTACCAGGCGAGGTTCTCGGCGGGTTGTTGCAAGGTCGTCATATCGTCTCCCAGCCTCCTCGCTCGGTGACCTGGCCGAGTCGCCAGCGGGACGGCGGGGTGCAGACCGGGTCACGCTTCTGCTCGGGACCGAGCCGGTCTCCCCATACTGTCCGGGCGATCTGATCCGGTCGTCACCCGAGCGCGGGTGATTCCCGCTAGCGGCGCGGACTCACAGCAGGCACAGGTCGACCGCTCCCGAGCGTGACGTCACCCCGAGTTCGCAACGGCTGCCGAATCTCGGATCACCCCCGATAGGGCGATTACCGGGTGGTCGGCGCGCGGGATGCTGGGGACCTGCATGAACCACAGCCATAGGGCGGGGGAGGGATAGCCCGGTGCAAGCACAGACATATGAGATCACGTTCCTTGGGCAGGCGGGCAGCACGCTGCGCGCGGAGTTCCAGGACTGCGAGGTCACCATCGGGCCCGGCACGACCACCCTCCGGGCCGAGCTACCGGATCGGGGCGCTCTGACTGGGCTGATTGAGCGGATCAACGGCCTGGGACTCGACGTCATCGACGTGAGCCTGGTGGCCGAGTCCGGGCGATGACGCCGACCGCGGCTACGACGACATGTACCGCCGGCAGGTCCGCGGTACGGACAGCAAGCCGGTCATCTGCGCGGGGGCGGCGGCATCCCGATCATGCGCCCCTCGGCCCGCCCCCGCGACGTGGTGGGCGTCGAGGCGGTGATCGACAAGGACCTGGCCAGCGAGTTGCTCGCCGAGAAATCGGGGCCGACCTGTTCCCCGTGGCCGACACCGGCCACCGGGCCGGGATCGGCTCGCCGGTCATGACCCCCTCCGGATGAGCCCTCTACCCCCGTTCTTCCGCGGCGAGCACGTAGAACTGCCACGGCTGCAGGGCCACGAACAGCCCCGGGTAGGCCAGTTCGTCCCCGTCGCGGTCGAACACCTGATCGGTGAGAAGGTCGGTCAGGCGCCAGCCGCGGCCCGGCAGGTCCTTCCAGTCCAGCGGGATCCGGGCCTGGGCCGGCTGTGACGACAGGTTGACCACGGTCACATGCCGGCCGCTGCCGTTATCAGCGGTCCAGGACCAGGTGACCAGGTTGCGGCAGGACTGGTTGTCCGGCCAGCCGTCCGCCTCGAGCAGCTGCCAGGTGCCGGTGCGGACGTGGTGCCGGGCCAGCGCGGCCAGCAGCCGGGCATACCAGGCGGCCAGTTCGTTGTCGCGCGGCTCGTCCGGACGCCGGGCCAGGAAGACCGGCGGGCGCACCCGGCGCCCCTCGAACTGCCCTTCGTGCCACAAGGTGGCGCCCGGCAGCGTGCCGATGGCTACCGCCGCGGCCTGGCTGGCGTCCCGGGGCAGGCGATCGGCGATGCGGGGCTCGTCGTGGTTTTCCAGGAACCGCACCAGCTTGGACTGATAGCCGAGGTCGGCGTGCAGGTGACCCCGGACGCCGTCGACGTCGCCGTCGAGGATCCGGTCATAGAGCCGCTTGTCGTAGCAGAAGTCGAAGCCTTGCTGCTGCAGCGTCCACTCCATGTCCCAGTAGGCCTCGGCCATCAGCACCGTCTGCGGGTGCTCGGCCCGCAGCTCGCCGATGACCTGGGGCCAGAACTCCTGGTCCGGCTCGGGCCCGGCCCGGCCGCCCCAGGTCCGGCCGAAGACCTGGTTGGTCATCAGCATGGCCATGTCACAGCGGATCCCGTCGCACTGGCTGGCGATGCTGGCCAGGGTGCGCGCGGCCTCGGCGCGCAGGGCCGGGGCGTGCGCGTTGAGCTGCACGACGTCGGGCCAGGGCGGGAAATACGGGTCGCGCCCGTTGGCCAGGATGTGACCGCCCGCCGACACCCAGGCGGCCGGCTCGGCCTGGAGGTCGTGCTCGGTTCCGTTGATGAACAGCTCGGGCCGGGTCGCGACCCACGGATGGTCGGGCGCCACATGGTTGGGCACGTAGTCCAGCAGCAGCCTGATGCCGCGGGCGGCCAGCGCGTCCCGCGCCGTGGCCAGGGCCTGCGGGCCGCCGAAGACCGGATCCACCACATACTGGCGTACACAGTACGGTGATCCGATCACATCCTCGGGCCGCACGTCGGGCAGCGCCTCCCGGAACGATGACTGCAGTTCGGCGTTGGCGTTCGCCAGCGCCAGCCCGGCCGGGCTGCGCTCCCACACGCCCATCAGCCAGATGGCATCGACGCCGTCCAGGGCCACCGAGTCCCAGTCCGCGGAGGTCACGTCGGCCAGCGTCAGCCGTCGGCCCGCTCTCCGCGACAGGTCGGTAAGCCACACGGCCGTGTTGATCTCGTAGATTACCGGGGAATCCGGCCAGCCGGTCATCGCCGCACCACCCTCCGTCAGGGTGCCAGGGTGATCCCCCCTGCCAGGCCGCGCGTCACCCCGTCAGGATGATTCCCCGCGAACCGGGCGTCACGGGGTGAGCGACGGCCGTGAGTTGAGCGCGGCCGCATCCGGCAGCGTGGTCGACCGGTAGGCCCGGTCGAACGTGGCCAGTTCCTCGGCGCTGAGCACGTCCTCGATCCGGCCGAAGCCATCCGGGGCCCGCACGCTGACCAGATGCAGCAGCCGGTCGGCCGGCATGTCACGGTTGGCCAGCACGATGGCGTTCACCGTTTCCCTGCGGTCCGCCTCGTAGGCCGCCAGGCCCTCGGCCGGGGCCCGGGATGACGACCGGGCGCGGGCCAGCGACCAGGCCAGGACCCGGGCGTCCACGATGGCCTGCGAGCCGCCGTTGGCTCCGACCGGGTACATGGGGTGGGCGGCGTCGCCGAGCAGGGTTATCCGCCCGGCGCCCCAGGACGGCAGCGGATCGCGGTCCACCATCGGGTACTCCAGGATCTGCGGCGCGCCGGTGATCAGCCGGGGCACATCCAGCCAGCTGAACCTCCAGTCCGCGAACCAGGGCAGCACGTCCTCGAGCCGCCCGTGCCGGTTCCAGTCCGCCGCGGTCGCCGAACCGCCCGGCACCTTGACCTCGGCCACCCAGTTGACCAGCGCCCGGTCCCGCAGCTCGGCCTGGCGCGAGATCGGGTAGGCCACGAACTTCAGCGCCGCGTTGGCGCCCGCGACCGCCACCGTCCGGCCGGTCAGGAACGGCGCGGCTTCCGCCACCCCGCGCCACATCATGATGCCGCTCCAGCGGGGCGGCGGCTCGCTCGGGTGCAGCTGGGCCCGGACGCCCGAGTACAGCCCGTCCGCGCCGACCAGGACGTCCGCGGGCAGGGCCGAAACCGTTCCCGAGCCGCGGTCGCGGACGTGCACCTGCACCCCGGACGGCGACTGGGTGAACGACAAGAACACCGTGCCGGGGCGGACGGCGTCCGCGCCCAGCCGCGCCCGCACCGCGCCGAGCAGGATCATCTGCAGCTCGCCGCGGTGAATCGAGTACTGCGGCCAGTGGTAGCCGATGTTCAGGCCGGAGGCGAAGCCCCAGATCCGGTTGCCGTGCCGGTCGAAGTGCACGTGCTCGGCGGTGGGGATCCCGGTCGCGGCCAGCTCGTCGCCCAGGCCCAGCTCGGTCAGCTCGCGCACCGCGTGCGGCATCAGGTTGATGCCGACCCCGAGCGGGCGCAGCGCGACCGCCGCGTCGATCACCAGCGCGTCGATCCCGGCCGCATGCAGTGAGAGCGCCGTGGTGAGGCCGCCGATGCCCGCTCCCGCGACGATCACCCTCACGCCAGGACTATACGGGGGCAAACCCCACCCCAAACACGGGTGGCAGCCGCGTTCCCGGCCGGAGGCCAGATCCATAGCGTGAGCCTCAGATGCACGCGACAAGGGAGGCTTCTCATGATCGAGGCACGCGGCCTGGTCAAGCGCTACGGCTCCACCACCGCCGTGGACCACCTCAGCTTCGACGTCCGCCCCGGTACGGTGACCGGCTTCCTCGGCCCGAACGGCGCCGGGAAGTCCACCACGATGCGGATGATCCTGGGCCTGGACCGGCCGGGCGCCGGGACGGTCCGGGTCAACGGTCACCGCTATCACGAGCTGCGCTGGCCGCTGCACGAAGTCGGCGCGCTGCTAGAGGCCAGGGCGTTCCACCCCGGCCGTACGGCCCGGGCCCACCTGGCCGCGCTGGCGGTCAGCAACGGCATCCCGCGCCGGCGGGTCGATGACGTGCTGGAGATCACCGGCCTGGTCAAGGCCGCGGACCGGCGCGCGGGCAAGTTCTCCCTGGGCATGGCCCAGCGGCTGGGCATCGCCGCGGCGCTGCTCGGCGACCCGGCGGTACTGCTGCTGGACGAGCCGGTCAACGGCCTGGACCCGGAGGGCATCCGCTGGATCCGCGGCCTGCTGAAGGACCTGGCCGCGCACGGCCGCACCGTGCTCGTGTCCAGCCACCTGATCAGCGAGGTCGCCCAGACCGCTGACCAGCTGATCGTGATCGGCCAGGGCCGGCTGCTGGCCCAGACCACCGTGGCCGAGCTCTCGGCCCGCAGCAGCTCGCTGGAGGAAGCGTTCTTCCAGCTCACCGACGGCAGCACCGAGCACCCCAGCAACTACCCGATGTCCGCCTGCCACCTGAGGAGCGTGTCATGACCACCGCGACCCTGACCCGGGCCGCCCGCCACGCCGAAGGGCACTACGGCTTCCGCACCGTGGCCCGGATGGAATGGCTGAAGCTGCGCAGCGTCCGCTCCACCTGGTGGACCCTGCTGGTGTTCGCGGCCGGCCTGGTCGGCCTGGCCGTCCTGGTCATGACCCACCAGCACTGGGCCACCATGTCGGCGGCCGACCGTGCCGCCTTTGACCCGACCAACGACAGCTACGCCGGGCTGGTCATCGGCCAGCTCGCCCTCGGCGTCCTGGGCGTGCTGGCGGTGACCAGCGAGTTCTCGTCCGGCATGATCCGCGCCACGTTCGCCGCCGCGCCGCGCCGCCCGCTGGTGCTGGCCGCCAAGGCGGCCATCGTGGCCGCGGTGACGCTGGTGGCGGGGGAGATCCTGGCCTTCGTCGCGTTCGGGGTCGGCGAGGCGATGCTCGAGAACCCGGCACCGCACGCCAGCCTCGGCCAGCCGGGCGTGCTGCGCGCGGTGCTGATGGCCGGCGCCTACCCGGCCCTGATCGCGCTCACCGGCCTCGGCCTGGGCGCCCTCATCCGGCACACGGCGGGCGCGATCAGCGCGGTGGTCGGGGTGCTGTTCGTGCTGCCGCTGGTCCTGGTCCCGCTCGGGACCTCGATCCAGAACGCGGCCGGCCAGTTCATGCCGATGCTGATCGCGGAGAACTCGCTGACCGCGGTCAAGCCGGTGGCCCACAGCCTGTCGCCCGGCCTCGGTTTCGCCCTGCTGTGCGGGTACGCGGCCGCCGCGCTGACCGCGGGCGGCTGGGCGCTGGCCCGCCGCGACGCGTAACGGGAACAATAAGGTCCATGGACGAGGACATCCGGCGGGTGAGCGGCACCATCCTGAGTGCCACGCTCACCCTCCGGACCGTCCGCGAGCTGCTGTACTGCGGCGTCAGCGGGGTGGCGGGAGTGGCCGGGTTCTCGATCACGGTCGTGCTGCTGGCCCTGGGCCTGACCATTTCCGTGTCGGTGCTCGGTACCGTGATCGGGCTGCTGCTGCTCACCCTGGCTCTGCGGGTCATCCGGCGTATCGGCGGGCTGCACCGCCGCCTGGCCGGCTGGCTGCTGGGTTACCGGGTCGAGGCGCCACCGAAGTTCCAGCACGGGAGCGGCATCCTGAACCGGGTCGACAAGCGGCTGCGGGACCGGGCGGCCTGGCGGGCGGTCTGGTACAGCCTGATCAAGCTGCCCGTCGCCGCCGTGCAGGTGTACGCGGTCACGGTGGCGGTCTTCGGCCTGATCGACCTCACCTTTCCGGCCGACTGGCTGCTGTTCCGGCACCATCCCGGGGGTCCGGTGGGCCCGATGACGGCGTTGAACCCCGTTCCGTTCGGTGGAAATTTCATGGTCTCCAGCTTGCCGGGCACTTTCCTCGCGGCCTTGGCCGGCGCCGCGTTCGTGCTCGGGGCGACGTGGCTGGCCCGGGCCATCAATGCGGGCGACCGCCGCCTGGTCCGCGCCTTGCTCGGGCCGAGCAGCATGGCCGAGCGGGTCAGCGAGCTGGAGCGGACCAGGACGCTCGCGGTGGAGGATTCGGCCGCGGCGCTGCGGCGGGTGGAACGGGACCTGCACGATGGCGCGCAGATGCGGCTGGCCGCGCTGGCCATGAACCTGGGCATGGCGCGGGAGAAGCTGGATGACGACGATGACGCGACGGCCAGGGAGCTGATCGAAGCCGCCCACCGCAACGCGGTGGACGCCCTGGCCGACCTGCGCGACCTGGCCCGCGGCATCCACCCGCCCGCGCTGGACAACGGCCTGCCCAGCGCGCTGGCCACCCTGGCCGCCAGCAGCGCGATCCCGGCGTCGGTCACGGCCGACATCGAGACCCGGCCCGCTCCGGCCATCGAGACGATCGCCTACTTCTGCGCGGCGGAGCTGATTGCAAATGCCACCAAGCACAGTTACGCGAATCAGATCAAGATCAATATTTTTACCGAACGGACCGGCGTTCTCCGCCTCGAGGTCACCGACGACGGCATCGGCGGGGCGGACGCGACCCGCGGCAGCGGGCTGACCGGGCTGGCTCAGCGGGTGTCCACGGTGGACGGGCACCTGGAGGTATCCAGCCCGGCCGGCGGCCCGACCACGGTAATCGTCAAGCTGCCGCTCAGAGCGTGAGGAGCAACTGTGATGCGGGTGGTGATCGCGGAGGACGCCGCACTGCTGCGCGAGGGCCTGACCCGGCTGCTCGAGGACCGCGGGCACACGGTCTGCGCGGCGGTAACCGACGGCGACCTGCTGCTGAGCGCGGTGGCCGAGCACAAGCCGGACGTCGCGGTGGTGGACATCCGCATGCCGCCGACCCATACCGACGAGGGGCTGCGGGCCGCGCTGCGGCTGCGGCGGGACTTTCCCGGTACCGGGGTGCTGATGTTCTCCCAGTACATCGAGACGTCCTATAGCGCGCAGCTGCTCGAGGGCGGCGCGGCCGGCGTCGGCTACCTGCTCAAGGACCGGGTGGCCAACGTGGCCGAGTTCGCGGCGGCGCTGGAGCGGGTGGCCTGCGGCGGCACGGCCCTGGATCCCGAGGTGGTCAGCCAGCTGTTCCGGGCCAGCCGCCAGCGTGGCGGGCTGGCCACGCTGACCCCGCGGGAGCGCCAGGTGCTCGCCCTGATGGCCGAGGGCCGGTCGAACTCCGCGATCGCGACCGACCTGGTCGTCTCAAGCGGGGCGGTCGAGAAGCACGTGGCCAGCATCTTCACCAAGCTCGGCCTGCCGCCGGACGAGAGCGACAACCGCCGCGTCCTGGCCGTCCTGCACTACCTGGGCTCCCCGGCGTGACCCTGCTCCGCCGGCGTCCCCGTTTCCGGCCCGTTCGCTGAGCGCCGCGCCCGCCGCACCCTCCGCGCCCGCCGCACCCTCCGCGCCCGCCGCACCCTCCGCGCCCGCCGCGTTCGGGGCATGTGTGCCACAACCCCCATCTAGCGGGGCACGTGTGCCACAACCCCCAAACGGAGGCGTGCGCCAGTTGGGGCACGTGTGCCACAACCCCCATCTAGCGGGGGTTGTGTGCCACAACCCCCGAACGCGCGTCTGCGGAGCCGAGCCCTGGCCGCCGCTCGTGGGCGCCTACGGGACCGGTCCCCGCCGGCGGCTCGCTAGGCGTCCGCGCCGGCCGGTTGACAAGGTTGGCTAAATATATTAGCTTTTTGGCTATAAAGATTAGCCAAGGGAGAATCGTCATGACTGAGTTCCTGGACATCGAGGGCGGGCGGATCGCGTACGAGGTGACCGGCAGCGGGCCGCTCGTGGTGCTGTCGCACGGGATGGGCGACGGCCGGCAGGCTTACCGGTTCCTGGCCCCCGAGCTGGCGCAGGCCGGGTACCGGGTGGCCAGCGCCGACCTGCGCGGGCACGGTGAGTCCAGCATGGGCTGGAAGTCCGTCACCGGCACCGAGGCCATCACCCGGACCGACATCGCCGGTGACCTGCTCGCGCTGATCGAGCACCTAGGCGGTCCCGCGGTCATCGTCGGCCACTCGATCTCGGGCGGGGCGGCCACCATCGCCGCGGCGCAGCGACCGGACCTGGTCAGCGGGATCGTCGAGATCAACCCGTTCACCAAGGAGCAGAAGTTCCGCGTAAGCGACCTGGTGCGGATCCGCCGCTACCGCCGCGGCGGGCTCCGGCTGATGGGCCTGCAGCTGTTCCACAGCCTGCGCTTCTGGCTGGCTTACCTCGACGTGGCCTACCCGACCAAGCCCGCCGACTACGCCGAGTACATGGCGGCGCTGGCCGCCAAGCTGCGCGAGCCGGGCCGCATGGCCGAGTTCATGAAGACCGGGAAGTCCACGCCCGCCGACGCCGGCGCCCAACTGCCCAACATCACCGTTCCGGCCCTGGTTATCATGGGCACGCTCGATCCCGACTTCCCCGACCCCCGGGCCGAGGGCGACGCGATCGTGGCCGCGATGCCGTCTGGGCTGGGCACGGTGGCGATGATCGAGGGTGCCGGGCACTACCCCCACGCGCAGTCCCCGGACCAGGTGGCCGCGCTGACTGTCCCCTTCCTCAAGGAGCACGCGAGTGCCTAGGGCCGGTCTGACCGGCGACGATGTAGTCGCTTCGGCCGCCGGGCTGGCCGACGAGATCGGGTTCCAGGGTGTGACCATGGGCCTGCTCGCCGACCGGCTCGGCGTCCGGGCGCCGTCCTTGTACAAGCACGTCGGCGGGCTGGCCGACGTGCAGCATCGGCTGGCCACCCTGGCTATGACCGAGCTGGGCGAGGTGATCCGCGACGCGGTCCAGGGCAAGGCGGGATACGACGCGCTGGCCGCCATGATGACCGCGATCCGCGGCTACGTCAGCGCGCACCCGGGCCGCTACATGGCCACCACCGGCGCCGAGACCACCGGGCCGGATGACCCGTTGCTGGCCGCGAGCACCCGCGTCATCGGTTCGATCGCCGCCGTGCTGCGCGGCTACGGCATCGGCAGCAGCGAGATGACCCACGCCATCCGCACCATCCGCAGCACCATGCACGGCTTCGCGGTCCTGGAGGCCTCCCGCGGGTTCCAGTGGGACGCCGACCCGGACGAGAGCTTCGAGTGGATGATCAGCTTCATCGACCGCGGCCTGCGGTCCGGGTGAGCTACCCGGGCAGCCGGGTGCTGCGCAGGCACCGGCAGACCAGCGGCAGGTCGGTCCGGTCCCACGGCTGGCCGTCGAGGAAGGCCCGGACCCGCCGGGAGAAATCCGCCTTCCGCTCGGGATCCAGCGTGATCACCCCGCTGTAGGTGCCCAGCAGCCCGGCCAGCTCGTCCTTGGTCATCGGCAGCGAGTACTCCACCGTGTGCTCCCCGACGCCGGACATCGGCGTCCCCGGCGGGAACGTGACCTGGCGGCGGCGGCGACGGCCGGCCTGCGCCCCGTCTGGCTGGCGGTCCGCCTCGCGTGACTGCCGGGCCAGCTGGTTGAACTCCGCGACCCAGGGCACCCGCACGTCGCGGGAGACCCAGATCACGCCCAGGACGCCGCCCACGCGCAGCACCCGGGTGATCTCCGGCACGGCCTGGTCGGGATCCAGCCAGTGCCAGGCGGCCGAGATCACCACCGCGTCCACCGACGCGTCCGGCAGCGGGATGTCCTCGCCCCGCCCGGCCAGGACCTCGGCCTCCGGGCACCGGGCGGTCAGGACCGCGCGCATCCGCTCGTCCGGCTCGACCGCGATGACCCGCGGCGCCCGGCCGACCAGTTCCCTGGTCACCGCCCCGGTCCCGGCGGCCAGGTCGAGGATCGCCTGCGCGCCCGCCGGGATCAGCCAGTCCAGCGCCTGCGGCGGCGGGGAGGGGCGGTAACGGTCGTAGTCGGCGGCCACCGACCCGAAGGACAGCCTGCGCGTTTCCCGATCGGTCACGTCTGCAGGCTATCGCCGCGGCCCGGTCAGGCGTGCCCCAGCACCGGGTGCGGAAGGTAAGGCTCCTCGAGCCGGCCCACCTCCTCCTCGGCCAGCGTGAGCTCGACGGCGGCCAGCGCGTCGCTGATGTGGCCCAGCCTGGTCGCGCCGACGATCGGCGCGGTCACCGCGGGACGGCTCAGCAGCCAGGCCAGCGCGACCTGGGCCGGCGGCACGCCGCGGGCCGCGGCGACCTCGGTCAGCCGGTCGGCGACGTCGAAGTCGCCGGGGGAGTTGTACCGCTCGTCGGACAGCGGGTCACTTCCGGCCCGGGTCGTGCGCCGCTCGCCGCCCCGGCCGCGGTTGCCGGTCAGCACGCCGCGGGCCAGCGGGCTGTAGGGCAGCACGGCGACGCCCTGGTCGGCGCACAGCGGGATCATCTCCCGCTCCTCTTCCCGGTAGATCAGGTTGTAGTGGTTCTGCATCGAGGTGAACCTGGTCCAGCCGTGGCGTTCGGCCAGGTTCTGGGCCTTGGCGAACTGCCAGGCGAACATGCTGCTCGCGCCGATGTAGCGGGCCTTCCCGGCCCGGACCACGTCGTGCAGCGCCTCCATCGTCTCCTCGACCGGCGTCTGGTAGTCCCACCGGTGGATCTGGTACAGGTCCACGTAGTCGGTGCCGAGCCGCCGCAGCGACGCGTCGATCGCGGCGAGCACGTGCTTGCGGGACAGGCCCCGGTCGTTGGGCCCGGCCCCCATCGGGAAGTAGACCTTGGTGGCCAGCACGTAGTCCTCGCGGCATTCGAACAGCCTGGCCAGGAGCCGCCCGGTGATCTCCTCGCTCAGGCCGTCGGAGTAGGTGTCGGCGGTGTCGAAGAACGTGACGCCGCCATCGGCGGCCGCCTTGACGATCGGCTCGGCCGCGGCCTCGTCAAGGTGCCAGGCTCGTTCGGCCTGGCTGCCGTAGCTCATCATGCCCAGGCAGATCCGGGATACCTTCAGCCCGGCCGATCCCAGCCGTACGTATTCCACGCTGCTTCCTTCTTTCTTGCTGGTGCGTCGCGACGCCGAGTACGACAAGCGTGATACCCGCGGCGTCCTGGACGGTAGGGACCTGGCGCAGCACGATCGCGCCGATGATCGTGGCGAAGACCGGCAGCAGGGCCAGCATCAGCGAGAACGTCGCCCGGGGCAACCGGGCCATGGCCAGCTGGTCGGTCACGTAGGGGATCACCGAGGAGCACATGCCCACCCCGGCCCCGGCCAGCAGCAGCACCGGGTGCCCGAACGCGGGTCGCGCCCCGCCCAGTCCCCACGGCGTGGCGATGACCGCCGCGATGGCCATGGCCGCCGCGAGCCGGTCGATGCTGGCCGTCCGCCCGGTGCCCCCGGCCGGGGCCGCGGCTGCGCCCGCGTTCGCGATCCGGTGGCCGAGCACGATGTACAGCATGAACAGCGCGCAGTTGGCGAAGGCGAAGACGAAGCCGAGCGGCTGGCCGGTGATGCGGATCGCGGTGATGATGACCACGCCCGCCGTGGCGAGCGCCAGCGCTCCGGCATTGCGCCAGGTCCGCGCGCCGGCCGCGGCCAGGATCACCGTGCCGAGGAACTCGATCGCGCCCACCGTGGCCAGCGGCAGCCGGTCCACCGCAAGGTAGAAGGCCGAGTTCATGACCGCGAGCACCGCGCCCAGCGCCACCAGGTTCCATCGCTCGCCCGCGCCGAGCCGGCCCCCCAGCCGCCACGGCCGCCGCCAGGCCGCGAACACCACCGCCGCGCTGGCCATCCGCAGCCAGGCCACGCCGAGCACGTCGAGCCGGGCGAACAGCAGCACCGCCAGCGACGGCCCCAGATAGTGAAAAACCGCGCTGACCAGGAAGAACGCCTCCGGCGGCAGCCCCTCGAGCCGTCCGCGCGGCGCGCCCGCGCCTTCCCCCGAGCCTCCGGCAACCAGATGAACCCCGGGGTTCACCCTGCTAGAACGAGGTGAAACCCGGGGTTCACCCCGTAGGGAGAGGCCGCTGGACGGCTCTGCGGAGCGCGCTGGGGCTCGATCCGGCGCTTGTGGTCGGTCGGGCACGAGGGGCAGCATATGAAGGTGACACTGTGATGTGGAAAGGTAAAGTGCGGGAGTTAACGTGGAAATGCCGTTGAAACAAAGAGATTTTGTCCGTCAGGCCGTTGAAATCCCAGAAGCGCAGCTGGACCCGGTGGACCGCCGGATCGTGGCGGAGCTTCAGGCGGCGCCGCGGCTGCGGGTGGCGGAGCTGTCCCGGCGGATCGGACTGTCCGGCCCGGCGGTGGCCGACCGGCTGCGGCGGCTGGAGGACAGCGGCGTCCTGTCGTACCGGGCGGAGGTCAACCCGCGCGCGCTCGGCTACACGATCTGCGCCATCGTCAGGATCAGCCCGGCCGGCGGGGGACTGCGGCTCATCCCCGGCATCGCGCGCGAGATACCGAACGTCACCGAGTGCTACCGGATCACCGGGGAGGACTGCTACTTCATCAAGCTGTACCTGCGCTCGATCGACGACCTGGAACCGATCCTGGACCTGTTCACCCCGCACGGCCGGACCACCACCTCGATCGTGCACTCGGCCCCGGTCCCGCCGCGCCCGCTGCCGGTACC
>Ga0335074_10001168_pt1 | contig 35746 bp, 32 predicted proteins | sample Lox_Sample_23_FD_206715 | JGI IMG/M metagenome (GOLD analysis project Ga0335074, IMG submission 206715) | Soil microbial communities from Loxahatchee National Wildlife Refuge, Florida, United States - Lox_Sample_2.3 | ecosystem: Environmental > Terrestrial > Soil > Wetlands | place: USA... | reverse complement strand
CGAGCCTGCTCATGGCTGCTTCGGGTCAAAGGCGGCGACGCCATCACTTCGGCGGCATGGCCGCTTTTCATTCAACTGCGGACCCATCCACGCGTGTCATGGTACTGCAGCTTCGTGCCATGAGCAGACTCCCCATTCGACACTTCTATTCGTCGCGCGTCGTTTGCGTCAGTGACCATCGGGGCGACGCCAGCCTGGCGCCACCGTAAGCGTCCGGCGGCGCTTTCAATTACCCACAATTAGTCGCCGATCTTGAAGTTACATACAAAATGTTGCGTCGGAGGAATCGGTTGTGATTCCTTGCCTAGCACCGATTCGGGGGGCGGTGCCAATGGACGGGGAAGCCGACGCATGGTTTGATCGCGAGCTTGCTGGCTGCAGTTTTGCCGACGAGCGTCTAAGCAAGCGGTTCCGTAAACTGGTGGCGCAGATCGGGAGCGCCATGGGCCAAAGCATTCCGCTGGTGTGTCAGGACTGGGCCAACACCAAGGCGGCCTATCGTTTCTTTTCCAACGACCGGGTCAGTGAGGCGGAGATTCTGGCCGGTCACTTTCAATCGACGCGTGATCGGGTCGTCGCCATGAAGGGTCCCGTTCTTGTGCTCCATGACACGACCGAGTTCAGCTAGCCGCGTTTGAAGTCGTGGATCGGGTGCATGAACATGCCAAGGCGCATAAGGTCCCTCCCCTTCAGCTAGTGTGATTAGGGTCTTTGCGTTAGCTCGTCGGGATATAGCACGGGCCGGCGATCGCCGGATGCCGGTCGAGAGCAGCCGCGTCGATCTCGAGGCCGAGGCCCGGCCCGTCGGGCGGTGCGATATGGCCATCGGTCACTTGATAGGCATTGCCGGCGAGCTCCGTGCGGAACGGGTTGATTCCTGCGACATCGGCCTCGAAGATCAGCGCGTTGGAAAGGGCGCAAAGCAGGTGCACATTTGCGGCCGCCGAGATCACAGTGTGGCTCGTGTGCGGCGCCGCGAAGATATGCCAAGCCTCCGCCATATCCATGATCTTGCGCACCTCGCTGATCCCGCCGGCCTTGGTGCAGTCGGCTTGGGCGATGCGAATGCCACCTTCGGCGAAGAGAGCGCGGAACGCCTGGCGCGTATAGTGGTTTTCGCCGGCTGCGATCGGCACGGGGGTGCGGCGCGCGAGATCGGCATAGGCGCCGAGATTGTCCGGTGTGAACGGCTCTTCCAGCCAATAGACGCGGTGCCGCTCGCAGTAATTGAGTACCTCCGGAAGGTCGAGCGCGGTGTAGCGCGTCGCGGCATCGACGGCGATATCGAGCCCGTCGCCGAATACCTTGCGAATGTGCCCTACGCGCTCCGCATCGCGGCGCGGATGATCGCCAACTCGCATCTTGATTGCTGTATAACCGGAATCGACCAGAGCGCGCACTTCGGTTTCGAGCGCCTCGGGCGCCTTAAAGCCAAGCGATAGCCCGCCGGCATAGGCGCGGATCCGCTTCGGAGCGCCGCCGAGCAAACGATAGATCGGCTGCCCCATGATCTTGCCCTTGAGGTCCCAAAGCGCGATGTCGATGCCGGAGAGCGCGATCACGCTGCCCGCCCCGAGCCCGTGAGTGACGATCTGCTGTCGGGCGAGCCGCGCCCAGATTCCCTCGCTGTCGAGCGCGTCGGCCCCCTTAAGAAACGACCCCAGACCCTTTTCGACGATTTCGGCCATCGCGGTCGGGTTTTGGCCGTGATGGGCCTCGCCCCAGCCGATGCGGCCGGCATCGTCGGTGATGCGGACGACGACGCAGTCGCGCTTGGTGTTCGCTCCAAGTCCGAGGCTCACAAGTTCGCCCGAGAAGGATCGCGAATGGGCGCTCGCCCTCACTTCGACGATCTTTGGCATCCCTCCGTCCCTCCCACGCGGCCGTCGGCACGCAGCCTGATATCATATCTGTCATATCCTCGACCGCGCCGAGACGCCATCAGAAATTCCGCGCCCTTGTTTGACGCTGGAAAACGGCTTCGCTCGCCGTCTGAATCGGCCGGGCCAAGTTCACCGACGAAAAGCCGGCCATACAGAAAAGCCGACGCGAGGGCGACGATCAGCAGCCCGACGAAGATACCGACGGCGTGCCAAGGCCGATGATGCCGAATTCGAGCTGCGTCGCGGTTTGCGCGCTCATGCCCTTCCCGGGACCGGCGACGTCGGGAGTCGAAGCGAGTATTTGCAACGTCGTCTCCTCGCTCAAGTCCGCACCGCATTCCCTTCGGCGTCGAACACGTGAGTCTGACGCGCGTCGGTCTTCAAATGCAGCGTCTCGCCACCTTGACGCGGGCATCGCGCGGCACCACGACGCGAATGTCGCAGCTCGTGCCGGTTCGAGCGTGGACCAGTGTCTCAGCCCCCATCGGCTCGATCGGTTCGGCGCGGCTGGTGAGCGCCCCCGGGCGGCGCGGCATCACTGGGACTAAGGGCTCGTGGCCGGATGCCGATGGCCAGGCTGGCAGTACGGAAAAGCTCGGCGCGGAGCGCCGGCCCGTAGATGTCCATCGCTGATGATGTGCCTTCGTGTGGGGCGCGGAGCAAGGTCTGACCGTTGCTAATCACGCCTCTGAACGCGTCGTCAAGAAAGCTGTAGAGCGCCGTCAGCACAGCATTCCGGCCCCGTCGCTGCGCGGCTGCCAAGAACCCGCGCCGCTGCACTGAGTCGCGATCAGAGACGTCGCACACGATGCCGAGCGCCTCCGCGCCAGTTTCTTTAACTGAGGCGACGGCCGCACTAAGCGCGCCTTCCTCGATATCCGCAATCATCACCTTCATACCAGCCGTGCCGAACGCTTGAGCCATAGCGAGGCCGATGCCGCTTGCGCCGCCCGTCACGAACGCCGTCTTCCCTGCGAAGTCGCGCATCATGTCCCTCCTCCTGTAGACGTCGACTGTGAGCGCCCTCAAAGCCCCCGAGGGAGACAACTGTCGGCGTCTCGCTCGGGGCGACGCATTGCTAAAACCGTGGCGCGTGAGCTGCCGTTTGAGCCTTCAAGCGCCCCTTACTTTGCGGTGCAGGGGTCGACCGGATTGGTCAAGCGCTGGAATGCAGACGGCGAGCCTGCTGCGCAAGGCACGAGGTACAGGCTCGACTGGAATTTCGCCGTCCGCCGTGCCGTGGTAGAGCAGGGCGGCGTCAAGGACCGTTCGGAAGTCGAAACTCAAAGGCGATGGAGCATCTCGCGGCGAAGTGAAGCATCGGCGCAATGGCAGTTTGCAGAGCGTCCGCGGCACGCGCAGAAGTTTATCCTCTTCACACCGCCATTCCATTGGGACATAGTCTTGAACTGAAAGCGTCCGAGGATCAACGGTCATCGGCGCGAACACTATTCATCATGGGAGGAGCATCAGGATGCCTCGCACCCTCTTCACCAACGTTTCTGTCTTCGACGGCAGCGGTGGGACGCCGTATCCAGGCGAGGTCCTGGTGCAAGGAAACCGCATCAAAGGCGTGGCCAAGGGCAAGGATCAGCTCGATCGGAACCAGGCCGAAGAGGTCGTGGATGGCGGCGGCGCGACGCTGATGCCGGGCCTGACCGAGGGGCACGCGCATATCTCGTACACGAATTGCGCCGCCCTGCGCGATATCGGCACCGTACCTACCGAAGAGCATATGCTGATCACCGCCTACAACGCGAAACTGATGCTGGATTCCGGCTTTACCAGCGCCTATTCGGCGGCCTCCTCGAAGCCCCGGCTCGATATCGTGTTGCGTAACGAGATCAATGCCGGCCGATTGCCAGGGCCGCGCCTCAAAGCCGCATCGCCCGAGATCACTGCCACCGGCGGGCTCGGCGACGAGCGCCAGATGCACATGCATCACACGGGCATCGAGATCATCGCCGATGGGCCCGTCGAAGTGCGCCGCGCCGTTCGGATGATGATCCGCGAGGGCGTCGACACCATCAAGATCAACATCTCGGGCGATAATTTTGTGCGACCGCACTTCTCGGAGGCGCTCGCCTACACAGACGAGGAGGTCGCCGCTGCGGCCGAGCAGGCCAAAGATTGGGGCGTCTGGCTAGCCTGTCACGCACGGGCTTGCGCCGCGATCAAGATGGCGCTGCGTCACAATTTCCGCGTCATCTATCATTGCGATTTTGCCGACGAGGAGTGTCTCGATCAGCTCGAGGCGCGAAAGAACGAGGTGTTCGTCGCCCCGGCCATCGGCATCGTCTACACCACCGCCTACGAGGCGCAGGCCTGGGGCATCACCAAGGAGGTGGCCGAGAACATGGGGATGTTCGCCTCGCTCGAACGTAGCTGTGAAGTGTACAAGAAGATGCGCAAGCGAGGCATCAAGGTGCTCCCCGGCGGGGATTACGGTTTCGCTTGGAATCCGATCGGGGCCAACGCGCGCGACTTCGAGCACTTCGTCAATCTGTTCGGCTACACACCCGCTGAAGTGCTCATGGCGGCTACCCGGTATGGCGGCGAGATCATGGGGATGGGAAACGAACTCGGACTCGTGAAGGAAGGCTACCTTGCCGACCTAATCATGGTGGACGGCGATCCCGTCAAGGATGTGAGGGTCTTCCAGGACCGCGACAACCTGCTCATGATCATGAAGGACGGCGTCTATCACAAGGCACCGCTCCCGCGGCGCGCGAAGCAATCGCAGGTGGCCGCCGAGTGAGCGCGCGGGCAGCTCAAGCGGCGGGAGGGTCGGCGCCGGAGCTTCGTCACAGATCCGCCAGATCCGACGAAGCTTGCGCGTGGGGCGGCGCCACCCCTTCCAACAAGCGCCTGAACTCCGAGTACGTCTCACTTTGTCGGCCCATTGGAGGCGAGCCGACGCGCGTAATTTGTTGCGGCGGCCCGCGCGCGAACGCGCATTCCGGCGGAACATCCCGAGGGCTATCTCGAGGCTTTCGCGCAGCTTTATCTCGATCTCGCCGAGCAGATCGACGCGCGTCGCGAGGGAAGCGTGCTCGATGCGGCGGCGCTGCTCGTGCCGGGCGTCGAGGCCGGCGTCGACAGCGCGCGTTTCGTCGCAGCAGTCCTTGAGTTGTCGTGCCGGGACGCCGCCTGGATCGAACTCTCGCGCGCCTGGTGACTTCAGTGCGGCCGATCGAGATGTAAGCGCGCCCCCCTAACGGCAGGCGTGCGCCCCGCTACACGATACCCGCCGTTCGCTTCCTGCCGAACTTAACGCGCCGGACCACGCCCTTCATTCGAGAATATCTGCATTTGCCATGAAGCGCAGCGTATGCTCGAGGTCCTTGACGCCCGCGTCAGAGCCAAGTCCAGTGGCCACGAGCGCGGAAACCGCCGTGCCGAGACGGCAGGCCCGCTCCACGTCATATCCCATGGCGAGCCCGACGATGAAGCCGCCGCAGTAACTATCGCCGCAGCCGGTCGTATCGACGACCGATACTTTGAATGCGGGAACCGCGAAGCTTGCATCCGGTGTCCGGACAAACGAGCCCCTCGCCCCCGATTTGATGATGCAGGCGCCGGCACCCATGTCCGTGAAAAAAGCAGCTGCGTCCTCGGGCGTGTTTCGGCCCGACAGAACCGTTGCTTCCTCCAATGAAGGCATGAAGTAATCGACGTGCGGCATGAGATCCTTGAGCAGGCCAACCGTCTTCTCATTCGGGGCGATCAGGTCAAAGGTTGTCGTTAAATTCCTCTTCTTTGCGTGTGACAAGAGTTTCGCGCTCTGGCCCTGGTCCATGGCGTTGAGGAGCCCCGTTCCACCGTGATGGAGGAAACGTGCGTCACAGCAGGCATCGAACTGCTCCTCGCGCACGAAGAGTTGGTCGGAGGCGCCGCGACAATGCAGTGCCGGCCGCTCACCATTCGGACGAATTGGCAGAATCGTGGCTGAAGTCCGCACTGCATCGGTACGTTGAACCATCGAGCAGTCGATGCCGAGACGCCTATAGAAGGCGATGATCAGATCTCCCATCTCGTCATTGCCAAGACAGGCCACCGTCGCGCACGAGATCCCGAGCTTCGCCGCGTTCATCACCGCTCCGGAGGCCGTGCCCGCCGGGTTCATGCGTATCTCGTCGACAAAGGCAACGCCTCCCCCCGTAGGGATCGCTTCGACCGGTCGGCCAGCAATGTCGAGAATGGTCAATCCGACAAAGACTGCATCGAACTTTGCCACATTCGTCCTCCCGTTTCCGAACTGGCGGCCGCGCTGAGCCCGGGGCTCCCCCTTCTATCGGGCCCGTGTCGACTTTATCAGAGCAAATCTCCAAATACCCTTGCGACGGGCCCAGTCGATCAACCGAATCGCGTCGGAGATGTCGCGACAGCGGCCCAGGGCAGAAGCCCGGCACGTCACAATGACACGAATTGGCCATCGCGTCACAGTTCGTTCGCCAACGCGCCCAGCGCTTTGCCTTGACAGCGCGTGTAGCCGGCATAAGGTATTTGATCATAAGACGTAACGGTCAAAACAACCGGCGGGGAGGAAACATGTCCAAAGAAATGGACGCGCCTGCGGGCGCCGACACGGCAACGACCGAGCGCAAGCAGAAGCGGATCGGGCGGCGGCAGCTCATTCGAGCTTCGGCCGCACTTGGGGCGGCAGCGGCTTTGCCGCGCTATGCCTACTCCCAGAGTGAGAAAGCGAGCCCGCTCGCCGGCAAATCGATCCATATGCAGATCCTTGGCATTGCGGGGTGGCTGCCGAGCAAGCTGGGCGTGGACATGTCGCCGGAATTCGCCAAATACGCCAAGTCCAAATACGGCTATGACGTCAGCTTCTCCTTTGCCGACGCACCATTTGGGGCGCTGTTCCAGAAAGCGGCGACCTCGCTGGCGACGCGCAGCCAGGAATACAACATCATCATCAGCGACAGCCAGTGGCTCGGCGCGCTGGCGACGCCGCACTGGATCGTTCAGCTCAACGACATCATTGCCAAGAACCCGGAGCTGAACATCGAGTGGTGGTCGCCCTCGATCCGTTCGAGCTATCAGGTGTTCCCCGACGGCAGCAGCAAGCTCTGGGGCTTTCCCCAGGTCGGCGACATCATCGGCATCTTCGTTCGCAAGGACATCCTCGAGGGGCCGGGCGAGGCGGCGGCCTTCAAGGCCAAGTACGGGCGCGATCTGCCCACCACCTGGGAAGATTTTGACAAGATGGATTTCGATCAGTGGGTCGATCTGATCGCTTTCTTCAATCGTCCCGAGAAGGGGTACCACGGCTTCTGCGCGCAGTATTCGCGCGAGTATGACGCCGCGAGCTGCCCGACCATGTCGTTCATGCGCTCCCTCGGCGGCGACGTCTGGGACCCGAAGACCGGCCAGGTGCAAGGAATCTTCGACACGCCGTCCAACGCCCACGCGATGGAGCTCTACAAATCCTGGCTCAAGTATCAGCCGCCGGGCGCCACTAACTACTTCATCGCCGAGGTGATCGACGCTTTCACCCAGGGCAAGGTTTTCGCGGCCTGGCAGTGGGTCGCAACCGGCAAGACCATGATCCCACCCAATCTCGAAGGCAAAGTGTTGGTCGTGCCGCCGCCGGCATTCAAGAAGCCGGATGGCACGCTCTACCGAAATTACATCATCGGCGGCCAGCCCTGGGTGATAAACGCTTTTAACGATCCCGAGCACATGCAGATCGCTGTCGACTTCATGAAATGGTGGTACCTGCCGGAGACGCAACGCGAGTATCTGACACGAGGCGGCATGCCCTGCGACAAGGCAACCTGCTCGCGGCCCGACTTTGATGGCATCTATCCCTGGAATCGGACTTACAAGTATATGCTGCTCAGAAGCTCGGACTTCTGGCACGATCCGAAATACTCCGAGATGCTCTCCGACCAGCAGCAAGCCTTCACCGGCTACTACACGGGGCAGATCAAGGATCCGCTGCACGCGCTGCAATGGGTGGCCTGCCAGCAGCAGAAGATCCTCTACGACGAAGGTACGGCCGCGAAGGCGCCCACCGCGGCGTGCTCGGGCATAACCCTTTAATTCGCATGACGGGAAGCGTGGAGGCCACAGCAGCCACGCCTTCTCGCCGCAGGCGGGCTGATTTCTTCGCCTTTCTCGGGCGGCGCGAAGTGCTGCCGAGCGTCCTCATCGCTCCGGTCCTCATCTTCTTTATAATCTGGAACACCATTCCGACGCTGTGGCTGCTTGGACTCAGCTTCTATCGCTTTTCGCTCACGAGCGGCCGAGCGCCGATCTATTCCGGCTTCTATAACTATGTGAACATCATCAACGATGCGTCGACCTGGTTCGATCTCAGCCGCACCTTCATCTTCGTCATACTCGCGGTCGGTATCGAAACCACCGCCGGATTCTTTCTCGGCCTTCTCTTCTGGGGCAGTGATCGGCTCCCAGGGCGCCGCGTTGCGCTGACATTGCTGTTTGCGCCCATGGTGGTGACGCCGGTCGCCGCCGGTACCTTCTGGCGGCTCATCTATGATCCGACATTCGGGATTCTCGACTGGTTCATCGGCCTCCTCGGGTTTCCCGCTATCCGTTTCCTGAGCGACGCCAGCGCCGCCTTCTGGGCGGTGCTCGCGGTCGATATTTGGATGTGGACACCGTTCATGGTCCTGATGGCCATGGCTGCGCTTGGCTCCGTGCCCCGGGCCGAGCTCGAGGCCGCCGAAATCGACCGCCTGACGTTGTTTCAGCGCTTCCGCCTGGTGATCCTCTACCACGGCAAGTTCATCCTGATGCTCGGGATCTTGCTGCGCACGATCGATGCCTTCAAGACGATGGATCTGATCTTCGACATGACCTATGGCGGTCCCGGTACCGCCACGGAGCTCGTGGCGATGACGCTGTTTCGGAGCGCCTTCGAGTCCTTCAACATGGGAAGCTCATCGGCGCTGGCGGTGATCCTGCTACTGATCTCTATCGCCTTCACGGCGACGTTTCTCTACGTATTGTATATCCGGGAACGGAGGACGGCCGAGGCATGAGCGAGCGTATTCGCGAAGGGCTCTACCATGCCCTCCTGTGGCTGGTTTCCCTCGTCTTCTTCGCTCCGGTTTTCTGGATCGTGCTGTCTTCGTTCAAGACGGGGCCCCAGATCCTCGCGGTGCCGCCGGTCCTTTTCTTCCGCCCGACCTTCGACAATTACACCAAACTCTTTGCCGACCCGGCCTTCGAACATCATTTCTTCAACAGCATCGCCCTGTCGGTTCTCGCCGTACTGATCGCCGTGGCGGTCTCCTTCCTCGCCGCTTTCGCCTTCTCTCGCTTTCGACCGGCGGCGACGAACTTCCTCATGTTCTTGCTGCTCTCCATCCGCATGCTGCCGGGATCGGCCGCCATCCTCCCGGTCTACCTGATGTATGTTGCATTCGGATGGAAAGACAGCTTCGTGGCAATGACGCTCTTCTACGCCATGTTCTCGATCCCGTTCTCGGTGTGGATTCTCAAGGGATTTATTGATGGAGTCTCGCCGCGCTTCGACGAGACCGGCATCGTCAACGGCGCTTCCTGGTTTGGCATCATCGCCCGGCTCACATTGCCCCAGGTGTACCCCGGTGTGGTTGCCGCGCTCATCTTCAACTTTATCTTCGTGTGGAACGAGTTTCTCTTCAACTACATCATCGGCGGAATCAACACGTCGAACATACCGGTACTGCTCGCGACAAACCTGTCCCAGGGCGGCGGTATCGACTGGACGTTCCTTTCCTCGCTCACCACGATCTATATCCTTCCGCCGATCCTGGTCGTCTATCTCTTCCAACGCTATCTCCTGGTCGGCATGACCTTCGGCACTGTGCGCGGGGAGGTCTGAGCCCGTGGAAGGCCGTCTTCTCCCCCGCATCGAACTGCTGCTGATCCTCCTGATGATGGCGGGCTTCGTGCTGATCGCTCAGCAATGGAGCTTCGCCCTTTACCAGCTCGGCCTTCTCACCGTCATCTGTGCCACCATCCTCAACATCGCCGTCGGCAATGTCCCGCGCGCCGCGCGCGGCTGGCGGGCACTCCGTGCCGTCGTCACCATCCTTGCCGTAACCGGCGCCGTGTTCGTGCTCGGCGTCGTTGCCGTACCCTATCTCGCCGAGCTGGGGCAGTAGGACGATGAGCCGGATCCGCTTCGAAGGAATAAGCAAGTCCTATCGCGACGCGATTGCGCTTGATCGGATCGAACTCGACATAGAACCGGCGGGCCTCACTGTCGTATGCGGGCCGCCGGGATGCGGGAAATCGGTTCTGATGCGAATCCTCATCGGGCTCGAGGCTCCCTCGGCTGGGCGCATTCTGTTCGACGGCGAGGACATAACGGAGATGCCCGCGGCCGAGCGCTCGATTGGATATGTGCCGCAGTCTTTTGCCCTGTTTCCGCACATGAGCGTGTTCGACAACATCGCCTATCCCATGGCGCTGCAGGGCGTGCCGCGCTCCGAGATCGCCGCGCGGGTGGACCAAGCGGCCGGAATACTGCATATCCGCCCGCTGCTCGCAAAGCGACCGACTCAGCTCTCCGGCGGCGAGAAGCAGCGCGCTGCGATCGCCCGCGGCATCCTCAAGAATGCGGATATTTTCATCCTCGATGATCCCTTGGTTGGGCTCGATTTCAAGCTGCGCGAGAGCCTCATGGAGGATCTTAAGGACATGCGCGCAGAGATCGGGGCCACCTTCCTCCATATCACCTCCGATCCGCTCGAGGCGCTGACGATGGCCGAACACCTCGTGGTCATGGATCGCGGGCGGCTGGTCGAAGCCGGGCCGGTGGATGCGGTTTATTATGATCCCACCTGCCTGCGCACGATCGAGCTGGTCGGATTTCCCCGCTGCAATGTTCTTCCTGGGCACATCGACCCGACGAGCGCAGTGTGCGCCACTGCCATAGGTCGGCTGCCGATTACGCTCGAAAACGGCGCCACCTCGCACGATGCGATGGTAGCGATCCGGCCCGAAGACATCGTTCCGCCAGGCACCGGTCCGACGCCGCTCGGTATCGGCAAGGTGACCCTCGTTGAGAATCTCGGGTCGGAGTCGGTTGTCTACGTCCAACTTCACGAGACGACCCTCGTCACTACGGTTCCCGTCAGGACCTTGGCATCGCTCGATCTCGGCGACCCGTTTCCCTTGGCGATGCGGCCCGGTGGACCGATCCTGTTCGACCGGGCAAGCGGTCGGCGCATCGGCCGTATCACATCGTCATCCGGTGAGATGCACGATGGCTGACGTGCGCGTCGAGAGGCTCAGACGGCAGTTTGGCTCGCTTGTCGCGGTGAGAGACGTCTCCTTCGTTTTTCCGGAGGCGACTGCGACTTGCCTGCTCGGCCCGTCCGGCTGCGGCAAGACGACGCTGCTCAGGATGATCGCCGGGCTTGAGCGGCCGAGCGCAGGCACCATCCGCTTCGGCGATCGCGACGTGACGGCACTTGCCGCCCGCCGGCGCGACGTGGCGATGGTCTTCCAATACCCGGTCATGTACCGGACGCTGAGCGTGGTCGAGAACATCGAGCTGCCACTGGCGAACGACCGTACGCTCGCGGCGGCGGAGCGGCGCCGCCGCGTGGACGAAGTGATCGAGATCCTCGAGCTCGGCGATGCCCGCCGTCTGCAGATCGATCGCTTGGACCTCGGCGCGCGGCAGAAGGTCGCCGTGGGGCGAGCCATCGCACGGCGCGCTGCCGTGACACTGTTCGACGAGCCGACGACGAACGTCGAGGTGCATGCGAAACTCGCCCTGATCCGGGCCTTCAAGGAGCTGCGCAGGCATGTCAGGCAAACGATCGTTTATGTCACGCACGACCAGACGGAGGCGATGACGCTCGCCGACCAGATCGCGCTCATGCGCGACGGCGAGATTGTCCAATGCGCACCGCCGCGTGAGCTCTACGATGAACCGAACAGCGAGTTCGGCGGCTGGTTTCTCGGCAACCCCGGCATGAACTTCCTGACTGTGCACCCGGCAGAGGGATCCGGCTTCGTCGTGGACGGCGTGCCGTTCCCGCTGGCCGCGCCGCTGCCGGAGCTCGAGGACGTCCGTTTCGGCATAAGACCCGAATACATCCGCGTCGCCACCACGCCATTGCCCGACAGCGTACCGGCGCGCGTGCTGCGCCGGGCTGTGGCGATTGGCGGGCAGCATCTCGTCACCCTCGCCGTGGGCGGAAGCCGCATCAAGGCCAAGGTCCCGCCGGCGGAGGGCCCGTCGCGGGGCGCGCCTGAGGTCGGCTCCAACGTCTTCGTGGTGTGCCCCATCAACCATGCGATCCTGTTCCATCGCGGCAAACGCCTCGCCGAGCCGCTGCGCCGCCTGGGTTCGTCCGCCGCGGCGTGCGCGTCTTCCTGACGGGTGCACGGTGCTGGGCCGACCACGGGCGGTCTCCGGAACAGTCGAGTGCGATGTGGCCGACGAACGACTGTCGAGGGAGGACGGGAATGCCGATCTACGTTGCCGGCACCTGCGATACGAAGGGCCTAGAACTCACCTATGTGACGAGAGTAATCCGGGGGCAAGGCGTTGAGGCCGTGCTCGTCGATCTCTCGACCGGCGCGACCGACGGGAAACCTCCCGTCGAGGCGGCGAATGTCAGCCCGGGCACCGTCGCCGCCTGCCATCCAAACGGGGCGGCCGCGGTCTTCACCGGCGATCGGGGCAGCGCGATCGCCGCCATGGCAGAGGCGTTCGAGCGGTTCATCGCGAGTCGCAAGGACATCACCGGCATCATCGGACTCGGCGGATCGGGCGGAACCGCCTTGATCGCCCCTGCCATGCGAGCGCTGCCGGTTGGCGTACCGAAGCTCATGGTCTCGACAGTCGCCTCTGGCAACGTCGCGCCCTATGTGGGGCCGAGCGACATCGCCATGATGTATTCCGTCACCGACATCGCCGGTCTCAATCGGATATCGCGCGTCGTGTTAGCGAACGCGGCGCGTGCCATCGCCGGGATGGCTGCGTCCAGTCCCCCTGTGGAAGGCAGTGTGCACGACAAGCTCTCCCTGGGCATAACGATGTTCGGTGTGACAACGCCTTGCGTTACGCGCATCGGACAGCGTCTCGCTGGAGATTGGGATTGCCTCGTCTTCCACGCCACCGGCACGGGCGGGCAATCGATGGAAAAGCTCGTCGACTCCGGCCTGATGGCGGGCGTGATCGACGTGACCACGACGGAGGCCGCGGACTTCCTGATGGGCGGCATTTTCCCGTGCTGCGAGGACCGCTTTGGCGCTGTCCGGCGCACGCGGGTCCCATGTGTCGTCTCCTGCGGCGCGCTCGACATGGTGAATTTCGGCGCCATGGAGACGGTTCCGGAGCGCTACCGCCATCGTCTTCTTTATCGCCATAACCCCCAGGTCACGTTGATGCGCACGACCCCAGAGGAGAACGCGCGAATGGGAAGCTGGATCGCCGAACGTCTCGATCGCTGCGAGGGGCCGCTTCGCCTGGTAATCCCCGAGCGCGGCGTTTCGGCGCTCGACGCACCCGGGCAACCCTTTTACGATCCAGCGGCTGATGCCGCCCTGTTTTCCGCCCTCGAGGCGGGGCTTCGGCCGACAGCCAACCGCCGCGTTGTTCGCATGCCGCTCCACATTAATAACGATGCTTTCGCCGCCGCGCTCGCTTCCCATTTCATGGAGATCGCCGGCGATGCCTGAGGTCCGCAGCTTCGAGCGCGGTGCTCTCCTCGCGCGTTTCCATGACATGGTGCGCCGTGGTGTTCCTATCATCGGCGGCGGAGCCGGTACCGGGCTTTCCGCCAAATGCGAGGAGAGCGGCGGTGTCGATCTCATCGTTATCTACAATTCGGGCCGCTACCGCATGGCTGGTCGAGGCTCGCTCGCAGGCATGCTGGCCTATGGTAATGCCAACGAGATCGTCCGTGAGATGGCGCGGGAAGTCCTTCCCGTGGTTCGCAATACGCCGGTGCTTGCCGGCGTCAATGGCACCGATCCGTTCTGCCTGTTCGATTCATTCCTTGATGAGCTGAAGGCGCTAGGATTCGCGGGCATCCAGAATTTTCCCACTGTCGGCCTCATCGATGGCACTTTTCGCGCCAATCTCGAGGAGACGGGGATGGGCTACGCGCTCGAGGTCGACCTCATCCGCCTGGCGCGCCGGAAGGAGCTTCTGACGACGCCTTATGTGTTCACGCCCGACGAGGCGCGCGCGATGACGGCGGCCGGTGCCGACATCCTGGTCGCCCACATGGGTTTGACGACAGGCGGCTCGATCGGCGCTGGTACGGCGCTCGCGCTCGACGAGTGCGTTGCCCGCATCGACGCAATTGCCGAAGCCGCTTGTGTGCTGCGCGAGGACGTCATCGTGCTCTGCCATGGCGGTCCGATTGCGACCCCGGAGGACGCTCGTTTCGTGCTTTCGCGTTCGCCGCGCTGCCAGGGTTTCTATGGTGCCAGCTCGATGGAGCGCCTGCCGACGGAGAGCGCGATCGTCGAGCAGACTCGCGCGTTCAAAGCGATCACGAGGTCGCGGGCTTAGGGAGGAAACGGTCATGGCAAGAGCGTATGCGAGCAGGATCATTGCGGCTCCGGTCGAAGTGGTCTGGCAGATCGTGCGCGATTTCAACGCGCTGCCCGCGTGGCACCCCGCGATCAGGGAATGCCATATCGAGGACGGGCGCGACGCCGATAGCGTCGGTGCGATCCGCTCCTTTGTTTTGACGGATGGTACGCACGTTCGCGAGCGCCTCCTGGAGCTCGACGACTGCCGCTTCCGCTTCCGCTACAATTTCGAGAAGCCGGCCTTCCCCGTCGCGAACTATCTCGCAACTTTCACCTTGATCCCCGTGACCGACGGCGATGTCACCTTCGCCGAATGGCAGGCGGAATTCGACGAGCCCCCGGGTGAAGGCGGCCGCTACGTCGAGGCCATCTCCAATGCAGTCTTCGCCGGTGGCCTGTCCGCGCTCGCCGAGAAGGCGGCGGGCAGACCCATCCCGGCGGGAACAACCCGCTGGCAGGGGGCCCGGCCGGCGAAAGTCTTCTGCTCCTCGGTCATCCGCGGGCCGCTCGCGAGCGTCTGGACCCGCATCCGCGATTTCGCCGGCATGGGCGGCTGGCACCCGGAGATCCGCGAGATGCGCATGCTGGACAACGCCCGAGCGGACAAGGTGGGCGGCACGCGCCGGTTTCGCATCGGCGATGGCGGGCTGGACGAACAGCTGACGGTGCTCTCGGACCACGATTGTGAGCTGCGATACCGCATCACCCAGACCTCGCTGCCGTGGCTCAACTACCACGCCGGCGTGCGCCTCCATCCCATCACCGCAACAAACCAAACCCTTGCCGTCTGGACCGCCGACTGGACTGCGGCGTCAACCGACGATCTCACCCTCATTCCAATGGTGCATAACAGCACTTTCCAGCGCGCATTCGATACGTTGAACGAACGCTTCTTTGCGCACTCCACATGATGTTTCGGTAAGCCGGGGCGCGTCGGGCACTTTCGCGCGCTGCGAAGGTGGGCGCGCCTGTCGTGTTCAGACGAGGAGCGCCGTTACCGTCGCCACCGGAGCGCCGCCGTGCGGACGGGATCATCCCAAAGCGCGAGCATCTCCGCATCGAGGAGGCTGACGGTGATCGAGCATCCCGCCATCTCGAGCGACGTCACGAAGTTACCGACGAGCGAACGGGCGATCCTCAATCCGCGCTGCTCGAGCAGCCGTCGTGCCGCGTTGTACATGAGATAGAGTTCGATAAGCGGTGTCCCGCCGAAGCCGTTGACCATGAGCAAAGCTTCGCTCCCGCGGGTAGGGACGAGCTCGCTCATGATCGCCGCCGTCATTTCGTCGGCGATGGCATTGGCGTCGACGAGTTTGACCCGCCGGCGCCCCGGCTCGCCATGGATGCCCACGCCCAGCTCCATCTCGTTTTCGCCGAGCGTAAAGGTCGGCGTTCCGGCCGCGGGGACCGTGCAGCTCGTCAGCGCCACGCCCATCGTGCGGGTCTGCGCATTGACGCGCGTGCCGAGGGAGGCGCATTCGGCAAGGCCGACTCCCTTTTCCGCCGCGGCACCGACGACCTTCTCGACCACCAAGGTGCCGGCGACGCCGCGGCGGCCCCCACTGAATGTCGAGCTCTCGACTGCGACATCGTCATTGGTGAGCACTGTGGCGCTGCGACACTCAACGATCTCCGCCGCCATCTCAAAATTCATGCAATCGCCGGCATAATTCTTGACGATGAAGAGCACCCCCGCCTCGCCCGCTACCGCCTGCGCCGCCTCGACGATCTGATCGGGGGTCGGCGAGGTGAAAACCTGGCCCGGACAAGCGGCATCGAGCATGCCATAGCCGACAAAGCCGGCATGCAGCGGCTCGTGACCGCTGCCGCCGCCGGACACGAGCGCCACTTTGGTCGGCTCGAGCGACCGCCGCCGCAGAAACTTGCGCTCGGGCCCGAGCACAACGATGTCCCCATGCGCAGCGGCAAATCCATCGAGGCTTTCGGCCAGCATTGTCTCGGGCGAATTGATGAACTTCTTCATGGCGCTCACCTCTCCTCCTGGAGCAGCGCGATGAGCCGGCGCGCAACGTCGTGCAACAGCGCGTCGAGCTGCTGGTTTCGCCTTTGGCTGCCGAGATCGGGTACATGCAACGTCACCGTCCGCTCGCGCGGGACACCATCGAGGCGCGCCGTCCGCCGGGGATGCGCGCGACCATAGGCTTCGAGGAACGCCACCTTCTCCGCACGCGAGAAATGGCAGACCTCGAAGATAGTATTGAGGTGCTGCAACGGAATCGGCACCTGATAGGCGGGGTTGGCAATCTGGCTGATGAAGCTGCGGTTCTTACCCATTACGTGGGCCAGCCTGAGGCGCATGCCGGAGGGCCGCTCGTCGAGCACCGCCTTGAATATGCTCTTATAGGCAGCGACGGCGCCCTGCTCGCCGGCGGCTTCGAAGGCCGGACCGGTCACGGCGATCGTCCGCCATCGAAAGCGGCGATGGCTTGCTTCACACGTGCCAGCGACGCGGGATTCATCGAGAATTCGCGAAGTCCGCAGCGCAAGAGCGCGGCGGCGCAGTGCGGCTCTCCGGCCATATCGCCGCACAAGCTCACGCCGAGGCCCTGTCGCCGGCCATGCTCGACCGTACGCTGGATCAGCTCGAGCAGCGCCGGATTGAGCGGGTCGATCAAGACGCCGAGCGCGCCGTTCGAGCGGTCGCACGCCATCACATATTGCGCAAGATCGTTGGAGCCGATCGAGAAAAAGGAGGCAGGAAAGGCGTCAATGGTGAGCGCCGCCGCCGGCACTTCGACCATCATGCCAAGCTCCGGCAAGGCGGCAGCGATGCCGGCCGAGCGCAGCTCGGCGACTGTGCCGCGGAAGAGCTCGCGCGCGGCAACGAATTCCGCCGGGAGGGTCACCATGGGAAACATGACCTTGAGCTTGCCGTGCACTGCGGCGCGCGCCAAGGCGCGCAGCTGCACGCCGAAAACCTCCGGGCGCTTCAAGCACAGCCGCAGCCCGCGCACGCCCAGGAACGGGTTGGCCTCACCATCCTCGGTGAAGCCGGGGATAGGCTTGTCGCCGCCGGCATCGACGGTGCGAATCGTCACCGGCCGGCCGGAAGCCCAGCGCAGTACCACTTCGTAGACGCCGAGCTGCGTCGTTTCGTCCGGCATTCCCGCGGGATCGGTGAACAGGAACTCCGTTCGCATGAGTCCGACGCCGTCGGCATAGCGTGCATCGGGGTGGTTGAGATCAGCGATGCGTTGAATGTTGATGTGCAGCCCTACGGCTTCGCCACCACACATAGCTGGCAGTCCAGTCAGGAGGCTTGCCGCGGTGGCACTGTCGCGAGCATGCGCCGCCCGGCGGGCTTCGAAGGCAGCGATCCGTGCATCGGTCGGGTCGAGTTCGAGCCGCGCCTCGCCGCCATCGAGCAAAGCTGTCCGTGCCGAGCGAGGAAGCGTTCCGAGCTGCACGACCATCGGAACGCCGCGCGACCGTGCCAGCATAGCGACATGACTGGTCGGGCTGCCTTGCAGCAGCGCCACCCCGCCACCCTCCGACCAGTCGATTTCGAGAAACCGAGAGGGCGGCAGATCCTCGGCGCAAATCACCGCGCCCACGGGAATCCTGTCGCAGGAGCCGGTACCGCCGATGAGCGCGGCGTACACCCGGTCACGCAAATCGACGAGATCGCTGACGCGCGCGCGCTGATACTCGTCCGGCGCGGCTTGATACTCCGCAATCTGCTCGGCGAGGCCTTCGGACCAGGCCGCGTCGGCAGCGGTCCCAGCGGCAATCGCGGCAAAAATCGGCTCGATCAGGCTCTCATCCTCGAGCAGAACGAGTTGAAACTCGAGAATTGCCGCGGCATCGCCGCCGGCTGCGCCGGCGAGCGCGGCGATCTGATCGGCAGTCGCGCCAATAGCGGCGCGCAGCGCGCTCTCCTCCTCGTGGCGGGTGCCGGACGGGCGCGAGCCGTGCGGTGTCTTGTCGATCCGCACGAGCGGCCCGCGGGCAAAGCCCGGCGATGCCGTCCTGCCCTCGAAGATGCGCCCTGCGGAGAGGCCTGCCATGGCTCAACCGCCGCTGTCTGGGAAGTCCTGCGCGATGAGCGTCACCAGTGCCGCCACCGCCGCTGCCGCATCGGCGCCGCTCGCTTCGAACTCTATGATGCTGTCGCGCGCGGCGCGCGTCGCCATGACGCTCGTAAGGCTCTTCGCGTCGACCCAACCGACACCGCCGGCGACGCGCATGGCAATTTGGCATTGGAACCGCTTCGCAAGCTTGGCGAGCTTTACCGCAGGCCGCGCATGCATTCCGACGGCATGGACGAGCTGGACGCTGCCTTTGACGACGCCCTCGGCATTGACCGGATTCGGCGCCACCCCGTCGTCGCTGACGGATCGGTTCTTGGTCATGGATCAGCCCGCTGCGAGTTCCTCGGCTGCGGCTTGCACTTTGTCGAGAGGACTGCCGCCTGCAGCTTCGGTCGCGGCCATCACGGCACCTTCGACGATCGGCGCATTGCACACGACGACCCGGCCACGCCGCTCTACCGGCAGCATCTCGACCGCCATCTCGCTGTTGGTCTCGGCGCCGCCGAGATCCACCAGAACGGCCACGCCCTTCGGCGACCAAGCCGTCTCTATGGCATCGACGATGCGCGGCACGTCGGTACCGAGGCCGCCATCCGCGTTGCCGCCGCAGAACGCCACTTTTACTTCGTTGCCGACCATCTGGCGCACCATGTCGGCGGTGCCTTTGGCAATGTCTCGGGAATGCGAGACAATTACGATGCCGACGGTCTCACTCACGGCGCCTCCAGGGTGTTACAGATCGCGTGCAGCAGCACGCAGCTCGAACGCGCACCGGGATCGACATGGCCGATGCTGCGCGGCCCGAGAAAGGCGGCACGACCCTTAGTGGCGAGCATCGGCGCGGTGCGCTCGGCCGCTTCGGTCGCGGCGGCACGAACTAGCTGCGCCAGATCCGGACGGCCGGCTTCAGCGCGCAAGGTCTCAAGCACGGGAACAAGCACGTCGAGCATCGTCTTTTCGCCTGCGCGCGAGCGGCCGCGCGCGCTGACCGCCTCGACCCCGGAAGCGAAGATCTCGGCAAGATCTTCTGGAAGCCGCTTGCTGCGCAACATCGCCTCGCCCATGGCCATGAACAAGCTGCCGTAGAGCGGGCCCGACGCGCCTCCTACCGTCACCACCAGTGTCTTGCCCACGGCCTTCACCGCCTCGCCCGGCGCCTCGGCGGCAATCGCGTCGAGCTTGGCGAGGACCGCCTCGAAGCCGCGCTTCATGTTTGCACCATGATCGCCGTCGCCGATCGCCTGATCGAGCATGGTGAGCTCTGGCGCGCTGGCGATGATCTGAGCGGCAGCCGCGCTGATCAGCGCTTTCAGGACTTCAGGTTCGAGAGACATCGCCAACTTCATTCAGCTACGCCGCGATCCGTTGAGCCGACGGGTCGAAGGGCCCGTTGACGAGTGCAGCACGCCCCATCTTGCCGCCGGAGACCCAGGTCGCCTGATTGTGGACTTTTGCGCCGATAATCACTGCTCGGCGACCATTTGAACCGCCTTCGCTGCTCCATCCTGGTCGTTAGCAGCGATGTTCAGTATTGCACACTAACACTGAACTAATGGAATGCACCGGTCAATCGCTTTCTGCCGAAAGCGGATAGGCTTGCACGCTGCTGGCGCGCGCCGCGCTAATACGAGTTGCCTTAAGCACTGCAAAGCAGACGCGACGCTTGGCCGTACGCTGGTCCGGGTCGGTAGAATCGAGGATGGGCGGGGTAGCTTGGGGTCGAGGGCCAACGCCCCGTTTCCTATCGCCGAGTAGGCGCGGGGAATTTCACCCCAAGCCTCTCACAGATCCGGACTTGAGACTCTCGCCTCATCCGGCTCGTGGCACTCAACGAAGGCTGGCGCCTTCCGGCGAGACAGCCGGGTTCCTCCGGTCGCCCGTTGACCCAACAAACGCCGTGAGTGACCCACCCCCTTCGCTCCACAGGCATTACCCCGCTTCGTCACTACTATGGGGCGGTCCGCGCCTGACTGGCCATCGGTACTTTCAACCTCGCGGCTCCACCGCTTGAGCCTTTTCCCTTAGCATGGCCAACCAGGGTCTCAAGTTCCATACGAAAGCCTAAATGAGAGTGATGCCTCCTGAACACCGGACACCGCATGGGCAGTAAGTAGGTAGCCGTAGGCACTGTCCTCGAAGTCCGCCTCGAAGATCGGCTTCCAGCAGGAGCTTGGCGGCAGTCTGGACCACCCGATCCCGGATTGTCGGAATGCCGAGCGCACGCTCGCCTCCGCCCGGCTTCGGGATCATCACCCGCCGCACCGGATCGGGCCGGTAGATCTTTGAGACCAGTTCCTCGCGTAGTCCCGCCAACCACCTCTCCAGGCCCAACGCCTCGAATTTTTGAGGCGTCGCTTGACGATATATCAGCATACGCCGATATCAGTGGCGACGCTGCGAGGCGCGGTCATTTCGGATGCAGTCGAGGAGCCTGATCATGCCTAGCCGCAGGGACAAACCGGCGGGCCATCGTGGAGCGGGACAGGAAGGATTTGATGAGATGAGGGTAATCGGGACCGTATCCGAGCTGCGGCGCTTTCCGGTCAAGTCCATGCTCGGGGAATTGTTGCCTGAGACGCGTGTTCTCACCCGGGGCATTCCCGGCGATCGTGTCTGCGCTCTGATCGATACCGAGACGGCGAGGGTCGCGAGCGCAAAGCTGCCACAGCGATGGCGGCAACTGCTGGAATGCTCGGCGAGCTACGATGATGCCACCGCCACGATCGATATTCTTTTGCCGGACGGCAGGCATCTTGATCCGTCCGGAGCTGAGGCTGGCGAGGTCCTCTCGGCGTTGTTGGGACGCAAGGTTCGCTTCGCATTTTCGCGTCCGGATGGACTCGAGGTGGAACGGGCCGATCCGGAGCAGGTCGCCCGCTACGGGGCGACTAGCCGTGTGGGCGCCCTGCTAATCGAGATTGGTAAAGGCGCCCCCGAGGGCGGGTTCTTCGATGCGGTGCCGATCCACTTCATAACAACGGCGAGTCTGCAACGGGTGGCTGAACACTCGCTTGCGGGAAGGCTGGAGCCCGTCCGCTTCCGACCGAACATTGTGATCGACAGCGTGGGGCTGGAAGCGTTCGCAGAGAACGATTGGGAGGGTGCATCAATGACAATCGGGAATGAGTTGCACCTGCGGGTGCTTATTCCGACGCCGCGTTGCGCCGTTCCTACGTTGGCGCATGGTGGCGTCGGCGCGGATCCACGTCTGACGCTGGCGATCGCAAAGCTGAACAGGCGGCAGGTTCTCGATCTCGGCCCTATGCCGTGCCTGGGTGCTTATGCGCAGATCGTGCAGCCCGGCAAGATCTGCGTGGGTGACGCAGTTCAGCTGAGTTGAATGTAAGCCGACGAACGAGGAGCACCAGATAACTCTAACTTCGTCGAATATCCGCTTTCGGATAGACGGCAGAGACGGTGCTGGATCGTTCGTATTTTGCTTCACGGCGCTGAAAGGCGCAGGTCAGGACCGTGCCAGAGCACTTTGCCGCGCGCGCGGGCGGCGATGCCGGCCGTGAAGAGCGCGACCGCCGCTCCGTTGATTGCGCCATTTCCCCCGCCGGAGATCAAAGCCCTTCGAAGCCCTTTGATTTCATCACTGCCTGTGCCGCGGGTGACCTCAGGAAGCCTCGCAGGAAGAGCGCCCAAGGAAGTCCATAAGCCGCTGTCTGCTCCACTGAAGACTGAAGATTAATCTCGTCCATCGTCTTGGCGCTCACGATGACGACGCCGCATCGGTCGTTCGAATTGCTGGAAGCACCCTGCGCGCAAATAAGTCTACCGTCTTAACGGGATCTACCGCTAGACTCACGGAGAACATCAATCTTTTTACGCCTGCCGCCTGCGCCGCGAGCACCTGTGCCAGGCGCTCGTCAGGAGTCCCGCACACTGACAGCCGGCTGGCCAGGTAATCATACAAGCCGAGTTCACGAACAAGGCGTATATCCGCATCACCGGGTCGAAGGCTGTAGCGACGGCGCAATTCCAGCAAGGGCTCGATAAGATCTTGCGGCACCCCACGCTTATCTACGTTCTTGGCACCAATGACATAGCCGGCATTAAACGCGAGCATGGCGCCAATCTTCTCGCGCGCCAGATCGCCATTTTCATTGCAATCCAGTGCGGCGATTTGCCAAAGCTCGACGTCATCCGACGAGCGCCCCGCAGCAGACATCGATTGGAGGACCAATCCTTCGGACTCGCGAACGTTCTCCTCTCTGAGACCATAATTGATGAATACGCCATCGGCGCGCGCACCAGCCTGGGTGAGCGACTTGGGATGCGACGCCGCCACGAACACTTTCGGGCCCTGCTTGATCCACGGCATCCGCACCGCTTCGCCATCGACCTCAGCTGCTTCACCGTTCAGCAGCCTACGAATGAACGTCACACCCGCCCCAAGGTCCTGAGCCGTCGTTTTCTGATGCAAAGCAATATTATGCGTTCCGCTATGGCCAGCGCCGATCCCGACAAACGTTCTTTTACTGGCGACTGACTCGAGGGAAGCCGCTGCTGCGGCCGTGACGGACGGAGTACGCGAAATTAGATTAGTAACGCACAAGCCTATCCTTGGTCGGGTTGTATGGGTTGCAAGCAGTGTGGCCGAAACCCAGGGATCCATAGCGTTGCCCGGCGTATCTGCTACCCCGATCATGTCGTAGGCATGTTGCTCTCCCTGGATTGCCAAGCTTTTGACCAAGTTGACGTTGAAAGGCCAGAAGAAGAATCCGATTTCCATTTTATCTACTCCCATGAGGCTTCTTAGCGTGTGCTGACCGGCCGACGCTTTGATGAGTACAGCCGCACCCGAAAGGGCCCGCAATCGAGCGGGATGTTGCGCTTGCCATCTCGCAACAGCGGGAGGTGCGCTGCAAAGAGGAATTGATCAGGCTTTGCTGGAAGGCCTGGCATGAGGAAGTCGACTTCATGGCTTACTCCGGCAACCGCCTGCCGCGCGTTTCCGGCGCGAAGTAGACTGCGATCAATCCGATCAGATAGCTCAGGCCCATGATGGCACCGGATTTCGGAATGTCGCCGAACGCAACCACCAGCGCCCCCCGCGATGAACGGACCAACGGCGGCAAGAATACGAGCGGCGTCGAAACCGAACGCGACGCCGGTGGCGCGCAAGCGCGTCGGAAAGAGCTCCGGGAAATACGGGGTGAACAACCAGAATATGCCGCTGTTGAACAATCCCAGCAGGGGCAGCAGCGTGAACAGCGTTTGGTGATTCCGGGGCGTCAGAAAGACGATCGGCAAGACGATCATGTTGCCGATGCAACCCAGGGCGAATGCAGGGCGCCGGTCGATCAATTCGGTCAAGCAGGCAAACAGCAGCCATTGTCACGTCTCGCTCAATTCGTCCCGCAGTAGCTCGCCACATGACTGAAGCGGCATCACCACGTGAGCTTGGAAGCCTGGGCGGGAGGACACAGCTTCGTACCGACGCGCCAGGTTCAGGAGCGGCGACTTACGTTCGATCTCGAGCCCAAACCAGCGATAGGCGATGACTGCAACGCAGATGTCTCCGAGGGTGAAGTTGTTTCTGCCCAAGTACGCTCGCGAGGCGAGCGCTGTGTCGAGAAGTTCGAACTGCTCGCGGGCGTTGCTGTTCTTGGCTAGCGCCTGTTGGTCGCGTTCCTCGGGAGGTATTCGAGTGATCGCTTGATAGAGCGGGGTCATTGGCGCGTTGAGGCTGAGCGCCAACGGAGCGCATTCGCAACCTGGTGGCGGACGTACCGAAAGGTCGCCTCCCCTTGAAACTAATTCTGTCGTAGCCTAGCGGTGCCTGTTTAATCGCATCAATTGGAGACACCAGATGAGCGCACCCACGGCGAAGGAAATCACCGAGCTCTCCAAGGAGCGCGGGTATCTCGCAAAGCAGCTTTACGTGATCTTCACCATGCCGGCCAAGGGCATCGCTTCGGTGCTGGAGAACCTACAACAGCATCTCGATTATCAGGAATCGCTGGAGCGAAGAGGCGTCATGTTCGCCGCTGGACCTCACTGGAGCGATGACGAGCAACGCTGGGACGGCGACGGCATGGTGGTTGTTCGCGCCGCCTCGCTGGCCGAGGCCGAAGTCATCGCCAAGGAAGATCCGATGCACGCAAGTGGCGCGCGCCGCTATCGCGTGCGGCCCTGGCTGGTCAATGAAGGTACGCTGTCGGTCAAACTGAATTTCGCGAGCGGGCGGTTCGAACTTGCCTGAGCGCGGCGTCTCGCGACTTCCAGCGGTGATTTACCCCACGCCATCGGAGCCTCAGTCGTAACGGACCGAACGACTGTAATCGGCGCGTCATCGCCGTTCCGGTACGATGCGCGAACGACGGCTCTCCACCGTACTCGGCCTTTCGCGTCCGTGACCCGCAAAGACCGCTTTGGGTCAAAGGCGGCGACGCCATCACGTCGGCGGCATGGCCGCTTTTCATTCAACTGCGGACCCATCCACGCGTGTCATGGTACTGCAGCCTCGTGCCAATTCCAGACTCATGCCGTGCAGAAATCAACAGCCTATTCGATCACCCGATCGGTAATGGATAGGATGGCTGGTGGGATAGTGAGGCCCAACGCTTTAGCCGTCTTGAGATTGACGACCAATGAGTATTTGGTCGGCTGCTGGATGGGAAGTTCGGCTGGACTTGTGCCTCTGAGGATACGGTCGACGTACGACGCCGCCTGTGCATGCAGATCGACGGGGTCGTACCAGTAGGACATCAGTTCGCCGGCTTGGGGGATCTGCCACCCAACCACGGGCAAGCGGTGACGGACTGCCGCGTCGACTATCACATCGCGGTGCGTCACGTTGAAGCTGTCTGGAATAATGATCAGGGCGCCGCCCGGCTCGCGCGCCTCAGTAGCAATAGCTTCTTCGATTGCTTCGTTATTGCGCACTGAAGCCAGCGTGATAGCTACTCCAAACGACATCGCCGTCTTGATTACGCTGTGTAGCGGTGGGGCGAAGGCGGTATCAGGATTGAATATGACCGCGATATGGTTGACTGCTGGCGCCATCTCTTTGAGCAGTTGGACCCACTTTCCTATGATCGACGCATCGTAGGACATGAACCCTGTGATGTTGCCGCCAGGCCGCGCGAGGCTCTCAACGAAGCCCAAACCGACCGGATCGGGCACGATGACGAAAACGATCGGTATCGTCTTTGTCTGTGCCTTGAGCGCCACTAGGGACGGTGCGGTGCTTGCGAGAATAACATCTGGCGCGGCGCTTATGAGTTCAGCTGCATAGCGTTTGAAGAGAGCTGGATTGCCGGCGGCAAAACGGTAGTCGATCCGTACGTTCCTATTTGCGACCCACCCAAAGCGTCCTAGTGCCCTCACGAAGGCCTGCACACACGCCTGAGTCAGCGGCTCATTCTCGGGAAAAGACATTAACACGCCGATCCGTCGAAGCCGCACCACCTGCTGCGCATGTGCGGCAAGCGACCACGCCAGAGTCCCAATACCGATCCCAAAGATGAAATTGCGCCGCCTCATGCAGCCCTCCTCGACGGGGTCAAGACCCGCTAGGCGCAGCACCAAAGATAGCACAGGCACTCCCATCAGCGGGGCGAGTTTCCGGGCCGGCGCTTACGGTAGGCCGCCTACAATCCCATCAACTGGTCAATGTCTGTAGTGGGTCATTAACGACGCTGTCCCCCATCGAGCTCTGGTCTGCTTAGCTCCCAGCTTCAGACGCTTCTCAGCAAAGCAATGATGGCAGCCTTATGACCCATTTCGGACATCAGGTCCTGCCTTGCGGGCATTTGCGCGATCGTTCGGATCGGCTATTTTGACGAGGGTACACATGGCCAAGACCAGGGGAAAAGGGCGAAGTCGTTCCTTGGCGGCCGGTCGCGACCGGCCGCGGGCGCGCAAGTCCGGCGCTCCTGAAGCCCTCGGGACTGGATCGCGCAAACTGAACCCGACCAAGTTGACGCTCCGAAAGCAGAAGCCTTCTCCGGCGTCAGAGACCGTGTGGCTGCAAGAGCAGTTGAAAACCGCCAGGCTGCAACAGGAAGCCACCGCCGAAATCCTGCGAGCCGTCGCCAATGCAGCGGGCGATGCGGCTCACGCGCTGCAGCTGATCGCCGAGACGACCGCGCGCCTCTTCTGCGCTTCCAGCGTCGCCATCCGCATCGCGGAGAACGGCCGGTGGGCGCGCAAGATCAATGTCGGCGAAGGTTCCCACCGGATCACCGCCGCCGTTCCGCCCGACCTTCTCACCATCGACGGCCACAACCTGCCGGGAATGGTGTTCCGCGAGAACCGGCAGATCCACATGCCCGATGTCGACAACCCCGATCCTACGTACGCCGACCTTCCGGGCATCGAGCCGGCCCGCGAGGCCGGTACCCGCGTGATCTCGGGGACGCCGCTGCGGCGTGGCAGCGAGGCGATCGGCGTGCTCGTCATCCATCGCGGCCGGCTGGTGCCGTTCACGCCTGAAGAGCTTGCCCTGCAGCAGAGCTTCGCAAACCAGGCTGCGATTGCGATAGAGAACGCGCGACTGTCCAACGACACCCAGAAGGCGCTGTCGCGGCAGACCGCGAGCGGCGACATCCTGCGCGTCATCAGCCAGTCGCCGACGGACGTGCAGCCGGTGTTCGACGCCATCGTGCAGACCGTGGTCCGGCTCGTTGGCTGCGAGACGGCCTTCATCCAGCGTTGCGACGGCAAGCATTTCTGGAGTGTTGCCAGGTGCATGCGCGAAGACGGGCTGGTGACCGTCATCAATCCCCGGCCTGTGCCGATCGACCCCAACGCCAACTTTCCCTCGCGGGCCATCGTCAACAGGACGACCCTGCACCTGCCGGATTGGTCGCAGATCGAGCTTCCCGAATTCGAGCGCCGCGTCCAGGAGCAGCTGGGCTACCGATCGGCCGTCTACCTGCCCCTGCTGCGCGACGAAGAATGTATCGGCGTGCTTGGCCTCGCCGGATCGCGGCCCGGCATGTTCGGCGAAACCGAGATCGCCCTCGCCGAATCCTTCCGCGACCAGGCCCTGATCGCCATCGAGAATACGCGGCTGTTCAACGAGACCAACGCGGCGCTGGAGCGGCAGACGGCAACCTCCGACATCCTGAAGGTCATCGCAAGCTCCCCATCAGACTTGCAGCCGGTATTTGACGCGATCGCCGAGCGATCGAAGCGGCTCATGGGCGGCTTTTCCAGCATGGTGCTGAGGATATTCGGCGGCATGGCTCATCTTGCAGCCTTTACCTCGACCGGCGAGACCGGTGATGCGGCCGTGAAGGCAATGTATCCTCGCCCAACATCGGATATTTTCGTTTTCGACTCGTTGCGAGACGGCGAGGTCGTGCAGGTCGAAGATGTCGAAACTTCATCTCAAACTCCCGCGCGTATCAAGGAACTGGCACGGCTCCGCGGCTATCGCAGCATTATACACACGCCACTAATCAGCAAGGGCGTACTGGTCGGAATTGTGATTGTGTCCCGCAAGAACAGTGGCAAGTTCGAGCCCCGGCATGTCGAGCTGCTCAAGACATTTGCCAACCAGGCCGTGATCGCCATCGAGAACGCACGCTTGCTCAACGAATTGCGCGAACGCACGACGGAGCTGTCTCAGTCGCTCGACGAGCTGCGTACCGCGCAGGATCGCCTGATCCAGACGCAAAAGCTTGCGTCCCTTGGCGAGCTCACCGCCGGCATCGCCCACGAGATCAAGAATCCCTTGAATTTCGTCAACAATTTCTCGGCGGTCTCGGCCGAACTGGTCGACGAACTGAACGATGCGCTGAAGTCGGCCGCGCTCGACGACAAGACGCGGGACGAAGTCGGCGAGCTTGCGCATATGCTCAAAAGCAATCTCGAAAAGATCGTGCAGCATGGCAAGCGCGCCGACTCCATCGTCAAGAACATGCTGCTGCACTCGCGCGAAGGCTCTGGCGAGCGCCGGCCCGCCGATATCAACGCGATCGTCGAGGAAAGTTTGAATCTTGCCTATCACGGCGCACGGGCCGAGAAATCCGACTTCTATATCACCTTGCAGCGCGACCTGGATCCGGCGGCCGGAATAATCGATCTTTACCCGCAGGAGATCACGCGTGTGCTTCTCAATCTTATTTCCAACGGGTTTTATGCTGTCAACAAGCGTAAGGCAATCGACGATGGCGGTTTCGAGCCGTCACTGATGGCGACCACGAAAAACCTCGGCAACAGGGTCGAGATCCGAATCCGCGACAACGGCACGGGTATTCCGCCGGAAGTGAAGGAGAAGATGTTCAATCCCTTCTTCACCACCAAGCCTGCGGGCGAAGGCACTGGACTTGGTCTTTCGATGAGCCATGACATCGTTGTGAAACAGCACGGCGGGAAGATCGAGGTCGACACCGAACCCGGACAATTCACCGAATTCATCATCACCCTGCCTCGCGCGGTGGCGACGAAGACCCAGGCTGGAGTACAAAATTGAGCGTTTACATACTCGTCGTCGATGACGAGCCCGACGTCGAAGAGCTGTTCCGTCAACACTTCCGGCGCGACATAAAATCTGGACGGTTCACCATGGAATTTGCGGCGTCGGCGCCTGCCGCGCTGATCCGAGCCGCCGAAGTCAAGGATCCATCGCTAATACTTATCCTGTCCGATATCAACATGCCAGGCATGAGCGGGCTCGAAATGCTGCCGAAGGTACGCGCCGAACGGCCCGATGTTCCCGTCATCATGATCACTGCCTACGGCGACGCCGACACACGCCGCAAGGCGATCGAGCGCGGCGCAGTTGGCTTGTTGACCAAGCCGATCGATTTCGCGCTGCTGCGCCATGAGATCGATAGAAGGCTTGGGCAAGCTGCATGACTTCAACCATCCTCGTTGTTGACGATGAGCCAGATCTCGAGGCTCTTGTCTTGCAGAAATTCCGCAAGCAGATCCGCGAGGGAACGGTGACCTTCATGTTCGCCCGTGACGGCGTGGAGGCGTTGCAGTCGATCGAAAATCATCCGCACGTCGACATGGTGGTGTCCGACATCAACATGCCGCGAATGGATGGCCTATTGCTGCTGCAGAGATTGCAGGAGGCCGAGGACAGGAAATCGACCATCATTGTCTCGGCCTATGGCGACATGAGCAACATCCGCACGGCGATGAATCGCGGAGCGTTCGATTTCCTGACGAAGCCAATCGATTTTGCCGATCTGGAAGTGACCATCTACAAGACCATCCGTCATGTCGAGGCGATGCGAGAGGCGCGCCGCCGTCAGGTCGAGGCCGAGCGCGCACACGCGTCGCTTTCGCGGTATTTCTCGCCGCAGATCGCCTCGAGGCTTGCCAGTGCTGGCGAAGGCCATGGCATGGATGTGCAATGGCGCGATGTCGCGACCATCTTCACCGATATCGCCGGCTTTACGTCGCTGGTCGAAACCGCCGCGCCCGACGTCTTGGGCACGCTGCTGAACGAATATGTGGGCGGCATGACGGATGTCGTCTTTTCGCATGAGGGGACGGTCGCCAAGATCATCGGCGACGCCATCCAGATATTGTTCAACGCACCTGGCGACCAGCCGGATTATACGACACGTGCCGTTGCCTGCGCGCATGCGCTCGATAGCTGGGCTGAGGAATTTCGCGAACGCTGGAAATGCAAGGGTGTGAATTTCGGGAAAACCCGCATTGGCGCTCACGCCGGGCCTGCGCTAGTTGGCAATTTCGGGGGCAGCCGCTTCTTCGATTACACGGCCTATGGCGACACGATCAACACCGCGGCGCGGCTTGAAGCGGCCAACAAGTTTCTTGGCACCCGTATCTGCGTAAGCGCCGCGATCGCCGAAGGCGCGAGGGCCTTTCGCGGCAGGCCGGTCGGCGATCTCTTGTTGCGCGGGCGCAGCGAACCGCTGCGGGCTTACGAGCCTCTGATGGAGGCGACGTTCGATGGGCCGGTAACGGCGCAATATTGCGATGCCTTTGCCAAACTGGAGGCCGGAGACGCTACGGCGATGCCCGCCTTTGCGGCGTTGGTTGGTGCGAATGCCGGGGACGCGCTTGCCGGTTTTCACCTCCGACGGTTGTTGAACGGAGCCAAGAGTGTGCGCATCCAATTAGAGCCATAACGAAGACTGTGATCGCATGGCCTAAATGTCCGTTCATGGCACCAACCTGCCATGGGAGGCCGTGCGCTCGAAGGTCTGCTTGCTGCAGCTGACCTGACTAGGCGCGGACATAGCCTCGACCACCGCTCGTGACCGAACGCAGACATTGCTGTTGACGAGGCCTTTACATTGATCTGAAAGTCTTCCGAAACTGCGGCTTTTTCCAAGGACGGCGCAACCGCGGTTACAACGACCAAATTGGTCTGACGTCGCCGACGCGCCCGGTGGCGTGGCGGCAAAAACGGGGCAGGCATGCTAGAGGATCCAAGCCGGCGCGCCGTTATGGTCGCGGTCGGCGCCACCATTGGCACGACCGCGCTGCCGACGATCAGCACCGTCGCAGGCATCGGCGATCCGAATGGATCGCCTTACCGCACCGCAACCGACCTGAAACGGGCGCTCGTCGACCGTACGGTCTCGGCGCGCGAGCTGTGCGATGCCGCCATAGCCCGCATCGAGGCGCTCGATCCCAAGATCAACGCCGTCGTCGTGCGTGATTTCGAGCGGGCGCGGCAGGCCGCCGATGCCGCCGATGGCGCATTGGCGAAGGGCGAGCGCCAGGCGCTTCTGGGTCTGCCGATGACGGTGAAGGAGCAGTTCAACGTGGTGGGACTGCCGACCACCTGGGGGCACGCAAAATTCAAGGACTGGAAGCCCGACGCCGACGCGCTGGTGGTGCAACGGCTGAAGGGAGCCGGCGCAATCATCCTCGGCAAGACCAACGTGCCGGTCGATCTCGAGGATTGGCAGAGCTACAACGAGGTCTACGGCACGACGAACAACCCGTGGAATCTGAGCCGCACGCCGGGCGGCTCGTCCGGTGGCGCCGCCGCGGCGCTCGCCGCGGGATATGTGTCGCTCGAACTCGGCTCCGACATCGGCGGCTCGCTCCGCTGCCCGGCGCATTTCTGCGGCGTCTTCTCGCACAAGCCGAGCCTCGACCTCGTGCCGCAGCGCGGATCGGGGCCGCCGGGAACGCCGGCCATCCCCGTCCGGGGCGACATGGCGGTGATCGGGCCAACGGCGCGCAGCGCCGCCGATCTCGCGCTCGAACTGGCCGTGCTAGAGGGGCCGGACCAAGAATTGGACGGCATCGGCTACAAGCTCGCATTGCCCCCGCCGCGCCATGACAGGCTCGCCGATTTCCGCGTGCTGGTCATAGACAAGCACCCGCTCTGCCCGACCGCCGCCAGCGTTTCCGCAGCGCTCGATGGGGTGGCCGATCGGCTTGCCAAGCTCGGCTCCACGATCACCCGGACGAGCGAGAAAATGCCCGACTTGGCGCAGACAACGCGGGTCTATGTCGAGTTGCTGATGGCGTTTTTCAGCGCCAACTTGCCGCCGGCCGAGCTCTTGCAGATCGAGGCCCAGGCGCGGGCCTTGCGCCCCGACGACCTCAGCCTGCGAGCCACCCGCCTGCGCGGCTTCGCGATGACGCATCCGGACTGGATCCACAAGAGCCGCATCCGCGCCGTTTTGCGCGCGCGCTGGCAGGCACTGTTCCAGAACATCGACGTCGTATTATGCCCGCCGATGCCCACCGTCGCCTTCCCCCACGATCACGAGCCCCGGCCGGAGCGCCTGCTCAACATCGACGGCAAGGAGGTGCCGTATGGCGACCAGATCGCCTGGGCCGCGATCGCGACGCTGAACGGATTTCCGGCGACAACGATGCCGATCGGCCACGACCCGAGCGGGCTGCCGATCGGCATGCAGATCAGCGGCGGCTATCTCGATGACAACACGACGATCCGCTTCGCCGGACTCGTTGAGCGCGAATTCGGCGGCTTCACCCCGCCCCCAAACCTTTGAAAGATCCTCTCCCGCTCACGACCGCTTTTGGCACTCAGCGGCCCTAAGCTCCGGCACCGAAACAGGTCTGCTCTTTGGCATTAAGCTGACTGTCGGCGAAGCTCCCTGCGACCGCCGCTCCTGACCCAAGGCGGTCATTTGCCGGGTCGCACTGCTGCGTTGCGGCAGGGGCCTGACTGATCCTCCTCAATCCGCTATGCTGCCTTTCAGCTTTGGGCAGCAAATGCAGTTTGATCGATTAAACCGGCGCGATTTCATCGCCCTTGCCAGCCGTGATAACCTGGCGCAGTCGATCCAGACGCCAGCGCGCTTTCAACGAGTTCGACGAAACCACGTCAATCGCGTGGGCGCGGTCCAACGTCCCACTCGAAATAGACGAGCGCCGTGCGGCAATGGCTCGCGGCCCATACATCGACGCTGTTGAGTTTTGCCTTCCAGCGATCCTTGATTTCCTTCGCGCATTGGTCGACATCGCTATCGATGAGCACGCGCGCAATGGCATAGCGGTTACTGCGGCCATATTTCTGCGCGGCCTGCGAGGTCAGGGCGTTATGGTCGGATTCGTGTATACGCTTGATCGTGTTATACACGTCCATCACGTAGTCTTTGACGAGTTTGACATCGTCGCGGGTGGACGGATTGCTATGGTGCCCAGGCACTAACACATCGAAGTCGTAATCGAGCATTTGGTCGAAGACTTTCAGATAGGCATGCATGTTCATCGTGAGGTCCAGACCCATGAACGGCACCGACCCCGACGACATGGTGTCGACGGCCATTAAAACCTTTTTGTCGGGGAGATAGATGAACAAGTCACCTGGCGGCGAGTGCCAGTAGCCGACCTTAAGCTCGGCAGACATCGAGCCAAGCGTCAGCGTCTCCTGCTCCTTGAATACGCGCGTTGGTTCCGGCCGATTTGGGTCTTTCTGGTCCCGCAAAAACCGCGCGACCCCGTCCTCCGCAACAATCTCGACCTGCGGATTGTGCTGGCGTATTAAGCCGGCTCCGGCGACGTGATCCACATGGCCGTGCGAATAGACCAGCGTTACGATTGGCTCCTCGGTGACCTCTGCGACCGCCTGGACGATGTGTCGCGCGAACGACGGCGGCGCATCGAACAATACGACCCCTTTCCCGGTGGTCAGGAACATCGCCTGATAACCACCATCGGTAATCATGAAAACGGTCGGCTTTAGTTCCCTTACCAGGTAACCCTTTTGCGCATCTACCGTCCATGCCCGCGCCTCGACATGTGGAAGCAGCGGCGCGTAGTCTGGCAACTGACTATCCTGAGAAGCGGTGGTCCTCATGTCACACATCCCCTACTAAATCATCGACCCAGTAAATATAGATAACCAACCCTGATCATCGGACTAGGGGGCGAAATCCGAAATGACTTTCCCTAATGTGAGAAAGTGGGCGCTCGTTTTCCGAACGCGAAACTATCGTACTCGTCGTCGGTCACACCGATACGGTCGGCAGTGCCGAGTACAATCAGATCTCTCAGAGCGTCGCGCGGAAGTGGTGCGCGGCGAACTCATCAAGGATGGCGTGCCCGCAGATTCGATTATGGCGCGCGGCGTCGGCTTTAACGAGCTTGCAGTACCGACCGCCGCAGGTGTCAGAGAACCGCGCAACCGGCGCTCGGTGATCATCGAAGGTGGACCTGGAACGTAAGAACGGTTCGTTTACCGTGCCGCCGTCGCTCCTCGCGCGCGCCGACGAGGTGTTTCAGTAGAGATTGTCTGATGCCGCATGAGTCCGGTTTGTGGCACAAACCTGCCGTAGGAGGAAGTGCGCTTGAAGGTCTGCTTACTGCAGCTAAGCTGACTAAGACGCGGACATAGCCACGACCGCCGCTCGTGACCCATCTCCGCCATTGGCCGACAAATTTGCTGTGATGTACAACCAGCGAGACTCGCAAATGTGATAGCCTTAGCCCGTTGGGAGTTTTTGCAGAAGGGAAGCTACGTGGTGACGCGGCGGAAATTCATCACGCTTATCGGCGGAGTAGCAGCAGCGTGGCCGTTTGCATCTCGCGCGCAGCAGACTGATCGGATGCGGCGGATCGGAGTACTTATGCCGTATGCGAAAGGCGATACGGAAGTTCAAGTCCGCGTTCAGGCTTTCCGGCAGGAATTGGGGAGGCTGGGATGGTCCGAGGGCAGCAATGTTCAATTCGACGAGCGTTGGTCCACGGACAATATGAATTTCGTAAGGGCCGATGCCGCGGATCTCGTCTCGCTGAATCCTGATGTTATTGTGACGGTGGGGGATCGTGTAATTCCAATCCTGACAAAATTGACTCGCTCCATTCCGATTATAGTGGCAGCAACCAGCGATCCGCTCGCGTCCGGCGCTGTGGAAAGTCTAGCGCGTCCGGGCGGCAACGTGACTGGATTTTCGCTCATCGAGTTCTCGATGTTTGGAAAGATGCTGGAGATATTGAAGCAGCTTGCTCCGGGTGTCTCCCGCGTCGGAATGATGTATAATCCGGACAATCCAGTTGGGGCCACCTATTTTCGTTCGTTTGAAACGATTGCGGCGCAGCTCACCGTTCAGCCGATCAATTTGCCCATTCACGATATTGCCGACGTCGAGCGTGCTATCGCAGGTTTGGCGGACCAACCGAACAGCGGTGTTCTTTTCCCGCCTGACCTCACGATTACCTCGCTTCGGACGCAGGTGCCGGCTCTATTGGCACGCCACCGCGTGCCTGCAATCTTCACGTTTTCGGTGTTCACAGTAGCCGGAGGATTGGCGTCCTACGGTCCAGATATACTTGTAATGTTTCGCCAATCCGCTTCCTACGTAGATCGCATTTTGCGCGGCGAGAAACCAGGTGATTTGCCATTTCAGCAGCCAAGAATCTACCGTCTCGTCCTCAATCTTAGGACCGCGAAGGCGCTCGGCCTCACGGTGCCCGACGCGCTCCTCGCAGCTGCCGACAAAGTGATCGAGTGATTCAGCGCACGAGACGCGATGCAGGTCTGATACGAGCGATGCCCGGAAATGGCCACCAACCTGACGTGGGAGGCCGTGCGCTCGAAGATATGCGTACTGCAGGTGAGCTGATTAGGGGCAAAACCAAGCGGCCCCGCCGCGTCCTCTGCCTCGTTTGTGTCCGAATGGGCAAATGGGTTGGCAGGATTCGCAAGAAACGCGATCTGCCCCGCTTCGGGGGCGGCGCCGTGGAGCAACTGCAACTCCTTTTCCACAATCGCCCGGTTCAAGGTACGCGTCCGGTGAAGGCCGCCTTTCGGTCGGCTGCGCCGCGTGAGATGTTCGCACATTAATTGGCAAATTAATGTGCGAACGATGGTCGAGGTCTCGGTTCTTCCCGGCCCGGAGCGGCGGCGCA
>Ga0335074_10001167_pt1 | contig 35748 bp, 30 predicted proteins | sample Lox_Sample_23_FD_206715 | JGI IMG/M metagenome (GOLD analysis project Ga0335074, IMG submission 206715) | Soil microbial communities from Loxahatchee National Wildlife Refuge, Florida, United States - Lox_Sample_2.3 | ecosystem: Environmental > Terrestrial > Soil > Wetlands | place: USA... | reverse complement strand
CTGGTCTACGCGCCGCTGGCGGTGTGGGCCGCGCACCGATCGCTGGTCGCGTCGCTATCCGTGGCGGTGTGGGGCCTGGCCATCATCTCCGGGCTGTCCGGCGCGTACCGGCCCTGGCTCGGCCTGCTGCTCCTGCTCCCGGTCGCGGTGGTGGCCGCCGCGCACCAGGGCACGCTCGGCCGCTGGTTCGCGCCGTGCCGCACGGTCGCCTGGGCCCTGGGCTGGTCGGTGCCGATCGCGGTGATCACCTGGCGGCTGGCCACCAGCCAGCCCGCGATCGGCCCCGTGGTCGGCTGGGTGATCGCGGCCGTGGTGCTGGGCTGGCGGCTGGCCAAGTCGCTGCAGGAGGACCGGGAGTTCGGCCGTCAGCAGGCGCGCGGGGGCGCGCTGGCGGCGCCCTACGGCTGGCCGCCGCGCGACGGCGGGTCCGGCCCGCAGACCGCGTCCCGGCCGCCCGGCCGCACCGCGGGCAGCCGCCCGTCCGGCGGAAACGGGCGGGGCGGCCGCGCCGCGGCGACCGAGATGATCCGGGCCCAGCGGGGGCCCGATCCGGGCCAGGCCCAGCCGGGCGGCGATCAGGGCGAGCGGGCGGCCGGCCCGCCCGAGATCTCGGTCGACGAGGCCATGGCCGAGCTGGACAACATGATCGGCCTGACCGCGGTCAAGGACCAGATCCGCTCGATCGCGGCCTCGATCGAGGCGGCGCGCAGGCGGGCGGTGGCCGGGTACTCGACCGACAAGCCGATGCAGCACATGGTGTTCCTCGGCCCGCCCGGGACCGGCAAGACGGCCGTGGCCCGGATCGTGGCCAAGATCTTCTACGCGTTCGGCCTGCTGGACACGCCGAGCGTGATCGAGGCGCACCGGGCCGACCTGGTTGGCGAGTACCTGGGCGCCACCGCGATCAAGACCAACGATCTGATCGATTCGGCGCTGGGCGGGGTGCTGTTCATCGACGAGGCCTACGGCCTGATGAACGAGGGCGACGGGCAGGGGGACCGGTTCGGCAGCGAGGCCGTCCAGGCGCTGCTGACCCGGGCCGAGGACGACCGCGACAACCTGATCATCATCCTGGCCGGTTACGAACGCCAGATGGACAACTTCCTCTCCAGCAACCCCGGCCTGACCTCGCGGTTCGCGGTCAGGGTCAAGTTCCCCGGCTACACGTCGGCCGAGCTGCTGTCCCTGGCCGACCTGGCCATCGAGCGCCGGGGCGAGCTGCTGGACCCCGACGCCCGGCCCGTGCTCTGGCGCCTGTTCGAGGACGTCGGCCGCAGGCGGATGGCCGACGAGCTGGGCAACGGCCGGTTCGTGCGCAGCCTGCTGGAGAAGGCCGGCCAGGCCCGCGACGTCCGGGTGATGAGCGCCGTGGAGGAGCCGTCAGCGGCCGACTTGGTCACCCTGCGCGGCGGCGACCTGGAACAGGCCTTCGCCGAGCTGACCACGCGGTTCCGCGGCTACGGCGAGACCCCGACGCTGGAGAGCGCGCTGGCCGAGCTCGACGCGCTGATCGGCCTCGACCCGGTCAAGCGCCAGGTGCACGAGATCGCGGCGCAGCTGCGGGTGGCGCGGCTGCGCGACGCGCACGGCCTGACCAGCGCGCCGCCCGCCCGGCACTTCGTGTTCACCGGCCCGCCGGGAACCGGGAAGACCACCGTGGCCAGGATCCTGGGCCGGATCTTCGCCGCGCTCGGGCTGCTGGTGCGCCCCAGCGTGGTCGAGGCGCACCGGGCCGACCTGGTCGGCGAGCACCTGGGCTCCACCGCGATCAAGACCAACAAGCTGATCGACTCGGCGCTGGGCGGCGTGCTGTTCATCGACGAGGCGTACGCCCTGTACAACGAGGGCTACTCCGGCGGCGACGCGTTCGGCGCCGAGGCGACCGCCGCGCTGCTCAAGCGGGCCGAGGACGACCGGGACCGGCTGGTGATCGTGCTGGCCGGCTACACGGCCGACATGGACCGGTTCCTGCGCAGCAACCCGGGCCTGGCGTCGCGGTTCGGCGTGCGGATCTCGTTCCCCAGCTTCTCGCCGCACGAGCTGGTCAGCATCGCCGAGGTGATCGCGCGGCAGGCCGGGGACAGCTTCGATCCGGACGCGCTGCCCGTGCTCGACCAGATCTTCAGCGTCGCGTGCGAGCGGGCGAAGATCGACGAGCTCGGCAACGGCCGGTTCGCGCGGTCGCTGTTCGAGCGCGCTTGCGCGGTGCGGGATCTACGGGTGGCAGAGCTCGGCGAGGCGGCCAGTCCGGCCGACCTGACCACCGTGGCCGCCGCCGACCTCATCGCCGCCTACCGCGACATCGACCCCGAGGCCTAGGCGGCACCCGAGCTTCCTGATTGCGCCCTCACGAAGCGGATCTTGCTGCCCGGCCGGAGCTGCGCGGCCAGGCCGAGGTCGGCCGACGCGACCACGGCGATCACCGGATAGCCGCCGGTGGCCGGGTGGTCGGCCAGCATCAGGATCGGCCGGCCGCCCGGCGGCACCTGCAGCGCGCCGGCCACCAGGCCCTCGCTGGGCAGTTCCTCGTCGCGCGCGCGGGGCAGCGCGGGCCCGTCCAGGCGCAGCCCGGTCCGGTCGCTGGCCGGCGTGACCACGTACGTGTCGCCGCAGAGCAGGTCCAGCGCGCCAGGCACGAACCAGTCGTCGCGGGGCCCGGGGATCACCCTGAGCTCGGCCGGCTGGCCCCCGCCCGGCAGGGCGCGTGTTATGGCCGCGGGCGGTCCGGCGGGCGATGGCACTGCCGTGCCCACCGGCAGCAGGTCGCCCGGGCGCAGCGGGGCGGGGCCCAGCCCCGAGCGCACGTCCGCTGACCGGCTGCCGAGCACGGGCGGCACATCGATGCCGCCGCGAACGGCCACGTAGCTGCGCAGGCCGGTCGCGGGCGCGCCGATCCGCACCTGGGCGCCGGCCGGGACGTCGATGGCCGCGCCGGGTTCGGCGGCCAGGTCCGCGCCGGCCGGGACGTCGATGGCCGCGCCGGGTTCGGCGGCCAGGTCCGCCCCGCCGGGTCCGGTCACGGTCACCGCGGCCGGAGCGCCGGTCACCGCCACCCGGGCCGCCTCGGTGAACCGCAGCACGGCGCGGCCGAGGGTGAGCTCGAGCCCGGCGGCGCCATCCGGGTTCCCGGCCAGGCGGTTGGCCAGCCGCAGGCTGGCCTGGTCGGCGGCGCCCGAGAGCGGCACCCCGAGATGCGCGTAACCCGGCCGGCCCAGGTCCTGCACGGTGGCCAGCGGCCCCGGCCTGATCACCTCGACCGCCGCGGCGGCTGCCCCCGGCCGTGTCCCGCCCGCCGGCCCGGCCGGGCGAGCGTCGGGCAACCGGTCCACCGCGCGGAACCGGACCCGCATCCCGGGCGACAGCAGCGCCGGCGGGTCGCGGTCGGCATCCCACAGCACGGCCGAGGTCCGGCCGAGCAGCCGCCAGCCGCCCGGCGACGCGGTCGGGTACACGGTGGCGAGCCCGCCCGCAATGGCCACCGAGCCGGCCGGCACCCGCACCCGCGGCTCGGCCAGCCGCGGCACGGCGGCGAGCGCCGGGTCGAGCCCGGTCAGGTAGCCCAGCCCAGGGGAGAAGCCCAGCCAGCCGACCCGGTACTCGGCCGCCGCGTGCCTGGCCACCACCTCAGCGGGTGACAGCCCGGTGAGCCGGGCCACGTCGGCGAGGTCGGGACCGTCGTAGACCACCGGGATCTCGGCCAGCGCCGCCGCGCCCGGCTCCCGCACCGGCAGCTTGAGCGCGACCACCCTTTCGGCCAGCCCGGCCATGTCCACGCGGCCCGGCTCCGTGGTGACCAGGACGGTATCGGCTCCGGGTATCACGTCGAGCACGCCGTCGTAGCGCTGCGAGCGGATGGCGGCCGCCAGCGCGTCGGCCCGGCCGCCGGCCGCCACGAGCAGCGCCGCGTCGCCGGCGCGGCGTACGCCCGTCACGCGAACGGCGCCACGGTCACCCCGGCCCGCTCCAGCGCGCCGCGGACCGCGCGGGCGAGCGTCACCGCCCCTGGGGTGTCGCCGTGCACGCACAGCGAACGGACCGGCACCGTGACCTGCTGGCCGTCGGCGGACAGCAGGACGTGGGAGGTGGCGATCTGCGCCGCGCGCGGGGCGACGACGTCCGGGTCGCTGATCACGGCGCCCGGCTGGCCGCGGGGCACGAGCGTGCCGTCGGCGCGATAGGCGCGGTCGGCGAACCCCTCGGCCACCACGGTGAGCCCGGCGGCGGCCGCGGCGCGTCCTGACTCGCTGCCGGGCAGGGTCAGCAGCGGCAGCCGGGGATCGTAGGCGGTGATCGCCGCGACGATCGCGGCCGCCTGGACCGGGTCCTTGACCGCCCGGTTGTACAGGGCGCCGTGCGGCTTGACGTAGCTGACCCGGCCGCCCTCGGCGCGAGCGATGCCGTCCAGCGCCGCGATCTGGTAGAGCACCTCGGCGGTCAGCTCGTCCGGCGGCACGACCATCTCGCGGCGGCCGAATCCGGGCAGGTCCCGGTAGGAGACCTGGGCACCGATGGCCACCCGGTTCGTGACCGCGCCCGCGCAGGCGCGGCGGATCGTCAGCGGGTCGCCCGCGTGGAACCCGCAGGCAATGTTGGCGCTGGTGACGACGGTGAGCAGGGCGTCGTCATCGCCGAGCCGCCAGGCACCGAAGCTCTCGCCGAGGTCGGCGTTCAGGTCGATGATCTCGGACCCGGCGGTCACTCCGGTATCCCGGGTCACCCCGGCGTGCCCCCTGGCTCCTCCGGCGGCAGGTCGTACAGCGCGCTGGCGATGTCCTTCTCGCTGCGGCCCGCCGACCGGATCGTGTCCATCAGCGTGTGCAGCACCGCGTGCCGGTCCTCCCCGAGGTCGAGCAGGCGCTGCGCCGCCTCCCACAGCTCCGGCGGGTCGCCCCGCCAGAGCCGGTCGGCCAGGGCCAGGTGCCGGTCGATGTGCCCCTCTCCGGCCGCCCGGCCCGCCGGGGTGTCGTGGTCGGCCTCCAGCAGGATCCGGCGGTCGGCGGGACGGGCCGGGTCGAGGGCGCCGAGGTCGGTGCCGTGGTAGCTGCCCTGCAGCACGCCGAACGCGAACACCCGGCGGGGCAGCGCCTCGAGGTCGGAGTCGGGCAGCAGCCGCGCCACCAGCCGCGGCTCCAGCCCGAACGAGGCCGGGTCGTGGTAGACCCGGGTGAACGTGCCCATCGAGTCGAACACCGCGTCCAGCGTGGCCCCGATGGCCGCCGCGTCCCGGCCCTCACGCGCGCCGGTCCAGCGCACCCAGGCCGCCAGCACGTGCGGCATCGCGTGCTGCGCGGCGGGCGACAGCATGACCTTGCGCGGCAGCCAGTCCAGCAGGAAGGTCTCGGCCTTGGCCGGGCTCATCCGCAACGGGCGGCCGAAGTCCTGGTCGCAGCCGTACTCGACGATGTGGTCGGCGCAGCGGCTGGCCGCCTCCCGGTCGGACAGGTCCTCGGCCTCGTCGGAGGCGAGGAACTCGGCCACGAGCATCGCCCGGCGGTCCTTGCGCCAGGTCTGCCGCCGGCCCGCCACCGTGGCGTTGGGCTGCGCGCCGCCCGGCTGCGGGGCGCCGTCGAAGCCGCCCGCGGGCTGGGTGGGCGGCAGCGTGCGCACCCGGGCCCGGATGAACGCGTGGTAGGACGGGAACGAGCTGCTGACCGGCGGGTCGGCGGCGCGCTCGGTGACCGCGAGCGCCGACTCCAGCAGGCGGCGCGCGTGCGGCGGGCTCACCTGGCTGAACTCGGAGGCCGACTGGCCGCAGTAGTCGAGCAGCTTGGTCACCTGCGAGGTGACCCAGCCGTCGCGGGCCAGGCCGCCCGCGTTGTAGTCGACGACCACGACCAGGGCATGCTGCTCCTGGCCGGCGTAGCTGAACACGCAGACGACCTCGTCGCGGTCGCCGTAGGAATCGGAGTTCAGGTAGCACTCGGCCGCCACGACCGCGCCGACGTGCTCGGCCCAGCCGGGCCGGGCTACGCCCCGTTCCATCAGTTCCAGGGCGGCCTGCTCGGCGCTGGCGGCCTGGTGCGGGGTGCCGAGGCAGGCGATGCCGGACAGCAGCGCCAGCGCGGCCGGGGTACCCTGCTGGGCCGCGTAGGCGACCAGGCCCTCGCCGACGATCTCCTCGATGTCGGCGCGGCGGCGCCGCGCGTTGCGCCCGCCCTCGCGCACCGTGCTCTGCCCCCACCAGGTTCCGAGCAGCTCGCTCACCATCAGCTCGGCGTCCAGCGGGCTGCGCACGGCGAGCAGCTCCCGTGCGGCCCGGAGCATCTCGGCGAACAGCGCGTTCGGCGGGGACCCGGCCGCGCCGGCCGAGGCCGACCGCACCTTCGGCGGGCCGGAGTGACCGTGATGACCCGGCCGGCCGGGAGGTTCAGCGCGTCGGCTCGGCGGGTTCACGAGGCCAGCTTTCCAGATGCACGCCGTCCGATGCCACGCCCCGGCGCGGCGTGCCGACAGTATTTGCTCGTATCGCCGCCTCCGCCCGTAACGCCGGCTCCGCGTTTGCCGTCGCCTCCGCCCGGATCGCCGCCTCGGCGTCCGTGGTCGCCTCCGCCCGTGTCGTCGCCTCCTTCGCCTGCTCTCTCGTGTCCGCCGATACCGCCGATACCGCCCATAGACGACTACTCTCCCTCATACTGGCAGACTCCGCCCATACGGTCGGCCGGGTGGACGACGACTCGCAGCTCCATCTATCGTGCCATGGAGCATGAGGTCCGGTTTCCCTCGTCGTGATCGCGGTAGTGATCGGCGTGTTGCGGCGCGGTGCGAGCGCCGCGACCGGTGACACGATCATGTCGGACGGTCATCGGGCCATTCCTTGGGGGCAGGACACGGGGTCGGCTAGTTCTAAAATAGCGCAAGCATTTTGTAATTTTCGGACGATAAGCGAGCATTGAGGACATACTTGCTCATCGGGAGCGCATGGCTCGGGGGTCAGCGGACCGCCGGGCCGTATAGCTCTCGATGGCCAGTTGTCGTCGCTGGCTCTCTTGTGCGCGCAGTTGCCGCTAGCCTTCTTGTGTCCGCAGTGAGCAGGAAGGAACCGTTCATGGCACGCGCTCGCACGGGTATGGGGTGTCCCCGGTGAGCACTGGTACCTCCGTGCCGAAGCCGCGCGTGTCCAGCCTGGACGTGTCGGATTCGGCGCTGCTGGCCACGCTGCTCAGCGAGGCGCCGATCGGCTTCGCCTTCCTGGGCGGCGACCTTCGTTTCCGGCGCATGAACCAGACCCTGGCCCGGCTGCACGGCGGTGATCTCGATGCATATATCGGCCGCCTGCCGTCGCAGGTCTGGCCGGAGGATCTCGGCGTGCACGCGGAGGCGTCGGTGCGCCAGGTGCTGTCCGCCGACAAGCCGGTCTTCGAGGACGACCAGGCGGTCGCGGCAGGAGACGAGACCCAGCACTGGTCGTTTTCCTGGTTCCCTTCGCACGATTCCGAGGGGGGTATAACCGGGGTCGTTCTGATCGCGACGGATATCACCGAGCGCCGGAATTCCGAGGAGGCGCTGCGGCGCAGCGAGGAACGTTATCGCTCGCTGGTGCAGGCCGGGGCCCAGGTCGTTTGGGTGACCACGCCGACGGGGAAGATTGCCGAGGATTCACCGGAATGGCGGTGGATCACCGGCCAGACGGTCGATGAGTATCTGGGCAGCGGCTGGCTGGATGCGATCCATCCCGAGGACCGTGAGCGCGTCGAGCGGGAGTGGCTGGACTGCGTCGACACGGGCAAGGTTTTCGACAGCCGGTACCGGGTCCGGACCAAGTCGGGGTCCTACCGGCACTACGACGTCCGCGCCGTCCCGATCGAGCGGGACGGGAAGATCATCGAATGGGTGGGAGCCAGCAGCGACGTCACCGGCCAGCGCGAGGCGGAGGAGATGCGCGGCCGGCTGACCGAGCAGCTGTCGGCCGCGGCGCTGCGCACGGTGCGGCTGCAGCAGGCGACGTCGATGCTGGCCGAGGCGATCACCGTGGAGCAGGTGGTTGAGGTCATCACCGAGGTGGGCCGGTCGGCGATCGGAGCCGAGCGCTCCGCGGTGGCCATGCTCGACCCGGAGCGGCTGCGGCTGCGCACGGTCAACCCCACCGGGCTGCCGAGCGGCCCCGGGGCACCGTCGGGGGAGATACCGCTGGACGTGCCGAGCGTGATGACCGCCGCGATCCTGGCCCGCCGGCCGCTGCTGGTCGAGAACCCCGACGCGCTGCGCAAGTACTTCGACGGCCAGGTCGACCTCACGCTGTTCCTGGAGAACACCGACGAGCGGGCCTGGGTCGGCCTGCCGCTGCTCGCCTCCGGCGCGCCGCTCGGGGCGTTGCGCTTCGCGTTCACCCGGCCGAGGAAGATCACCGATGAGGAGCGGGTGTTCCTCGAGGCGCTGGCCGGGCAGTGCGCGCTGGCCCTGGAGCGGGCGTCGATGTTCGAGCGCGAGCACACCACGGCCGAGACGCTGCAGCGCAGCCTGCTGCCGGACCGGCTGCCCACGGTGCCGGGGATCATCCTGGAGGCCAGCTACCTGCCGGTAACGCGGAACATGGAGATCGGCGGCGACTGGTACGACGCGTTCCGGCTGCCGGACGGGAAGCTGGCCGTGGCGGCCGGCGACGTCATGGGCAAGGGGCTGACCGCCGCCGCCGGGATGGGCCGGGTCCGCAACGCGCTGCGCGCGCTGGCGCTGACCGACCCCCGGCCGGCCGCGGTGCTGGCCGGCCTTGACCGGCTGTTCATCGCCACCGAACTGGAAGAGCAGGTGACGACCGTCGCCTACCTGGTGCTGGACCCGCTCAGCGGCGAGGGCATGGCGGGCAGCGCCGGGCACCTGCCGCTGCTGCTGCTGTCGGTGGACGGCGAGCCGCGGCTGGACAAGGCCGCGGCCGGAACGCCGCTCGGCTGGGCCAGTCCGCGGCAGCAGTACGCGTTCCGGCTGCCGCCCGGCAACACGGCGGTGCTGTATTCCGATGGACTGGTGGAGAACCGCAGGCGCGGTCTGGACGCGGGCCTGGACGAGCTGGTCGCGGTGGCGGGGCGGGCCCCGGCGGAGGCCATGGAGGATCCGGCCATGCTGCTGGAGTACCTGGTCGACCGGATGCTGACCGGCTACGAACAGGACGACGACGTGACGGTGCTCGTGGTGCACAGTCCGCGGCGCGAGCCTGCGGCCCCGGCCCGGCCGGTCCAGGCAACGACGGTCGCGAGGAAGGGCAAGGCATGACGGATGTGGGTACCATACCTGCGCGCGGGGCAGTCGTTTCAGGAGGGAAGCTGCGGCCGGAGCCCGCGACTGTACGACCTACCCGCCGACTCCGCCTAAGGTGGTTGACGGGAGGCAAGCCGGATCCGGTCGCGGTGGCCCGCGGCAGGCGCCCGGCTTCCGGCACGGTCTTGGGAGCAGGAACCGCGCGGTAGGGTCCATTTCTCGCCATACGGTTGCAGGAGAGGTGTCTGTGTCGCCTGCTAGTTCGGTCAGCCAGGGGTCGCCCGCTCGTCCGGCGCACCCGGCCGCCATCCAGCAAGGGAAGGGGTGACCGCGGTGGCAAGCGCGGCAAGCTCCGCAGCGCGGAGGCAGCCACGGCCGTCGGGCCAGAGTCCTTCGGCGCAGGGTGCTTCGGGCGCTCGTGTTCCCGCGCAGGCCGCGCCACCGCGCGCGGCCGACGGGCCGGGCGGCCGGGCCGACACGGCCGTCGCTCTGGTGAGCGACGAGAAGCCAGCGGCGAGCCAGCGCGGCTCCGGCGGGTCGGGCAAGCGCGGCGGCCAGCGCTCGCGCCGCGCGGCGGGCCGGCCGGCCGCCGCGGTCAAGGAGCGCGAGCCCGGCGCGGGCCACGGCCCGGCCGATGAGTCCGCCGGCCACGACGGCGGCGACGAGAACCCGAAGGCCGAGGCGGAGTTCGCCGACCCGGCCGCGGAGGAGGACCTGGACATCGACGACATCGACGGCGAGCCGGATCTCGCCGCGGTCGCTGAGCTGGACGTCGAGGCGGACCTGGCCGACCTGGAGGTCACCGACGACGAGTCCGATGACGTGGTCATCGAGCTTGAGATCGAGGAGTCCGACGGCGACGGCCCGGCCGAGCGGACCGCGACCAGGTCGCCCGCGGGCCGCGCGGCCGGCACCGACGTGGAAGAGGTCCCGTCGGGCACTCCGGCTCCGGCGGCCAAGCAGCCCGGCGAAGAGGGCGAGGACGAGGCCTTCGTCTACGGCGACGACGACGAGGATCTGCCCGCCGCCCAGGTGGCGGTGGCCGGCGCGACGTCGGACCCGGTCAAGGACTACCTGAAGCAGATCGGCAAGGTGCCGCTGCTCAACGCGGAGCAGGAAGTCGAGCTGGCCAAGCGGATCGAGGCGGGCCTGTTCGCCGAGGAGAAGCTGGCCGAGGGCCAGGCCCCGCTGCGCCCCGAGGCGCGCAAGGACCTGGAGTGGATCGCCGACGACGGGCGCCGGGCCAAGGACCACCTGCTGGAGGCCAACCTGCGGCTGGTCGTCTCGCTGGCCAAGCGCTACACCGGCCGCGGCATGCTGTTCCTGGACCTGATCCAGGAGGGGAACCTCGGCCTGATCCGCGCGGTGGAGAAGTTCGACTACACCAAGGGCTACAAGTTCTCGACGTACGCCACCTGGTGGATCCGGCAGGCGATCACCCGGGCCATGGCCGACCAGGCCCGGACGATCCGGATCCCGGTGCACATGGTCGAGGTGATCAACAAGCTGGCCCGGGTGCAGCGGCAGATGCTGCAGGACCTGGGGCGGGAGCCGACCCCGGAGGAGCTCGCGGCCGAGCTGGACATGACCCCGGAGAAGGTCATCGAGGTCCAGAAGTACGGGCGGGAGCCGATCTCCTTGCACACGCCGCTGGGCGAGGACGGCGACAGCGAGTTCGGTGACCTGATCGAGGACTCCGAGGCGATCCAGCCGGGCGAGGCGGTCAGCTTCACGCTGCTGCAGGAGCAGCTGCACTCGGTGCTCGACACCCTGTCCGAGCGCGAGGCCGGCGTGGTCTCCATGCGGTTCGGCCTGACCGACGGGCAGCCCAAGACGCTCGACGAGATCGGCAAGGTGTACGGGGTGACCCGGGAGCGGATCCGGCAGATCGAGTCGAAGACGATGTCGAAGCTGCGCCACCCGTCGCGGTCGCAGGTACTACGGGACTACCTGGACTGACCGGGCCCGGGCGAGCCTAGCCGCCGGTCACCGTGACCGAGCCGACGTCGCTGCCGGCCCGGATCACGTGGCCGGAGGACGCGCTACGCGGCACGGTGACGGTCACCGACCCGACCCCGGCCGTCGCGGTCACGTCGTATTCCACCGTCCCCAGGGAGACGCCGAGGGCCACGGCGGCCGCCTGCTGATCCAGGCCCGACCAGGTGCACAGCTCGACGACCTCGCGCTCGTGGCGCGGCAGTTCAGCCACGGCCCGGCGCAGCTCGGCCATCCGGCGTTCGCTGTCCACGGCCGCGGCCACGGCGTCCGCGTGGTCGGACGCTAAGGCGTCCGGCGGCATCACCCGGGCCAGGGCGGCCCGGTAGCGGCGGCTGGCCCGGCGTGAGTTGCTCAGCACGTGGTTGGCCACGCCCAGCAGCCACGGCAGCGCCGACTCGCGGTCGATCACGACCCTGGCCCGGCTGCGCCAGGCCTGCAGGAACACCGCCGAGGTCAGGTCCTCGGCCTCGGACCAGTTCGCGGTGCGCCGGAACAGGTGGTTATAGACCGCGGATGACCAGCATTTCCCGTTCTGTCCGGACCCTGGGGCTGGGCTCGGCGAAATATCGGGGGGTCGGCGCGGACCCAGGCTGGCTTACCGCTCCGAGCCCTGCTCCTCGGTGCGCGAGAGCCGGTCGGTCTCGTCCTGGATCTCGACCGCGATCTTGGCCAGTGCCTCCGCGTGCTGGCGGTTGTGGTGGGCGCAGAACAGAAGCTCTCCGGAACCGGGAAGCACGACCCGTACGTAAGCCTGCGCGCCGCATCGGTCGCACAGATCGGTGGCCTTGAGCGGTTTTGCCGGGGCCATCGCAGCGGTCATGTCGCCTCCCTCGCCTGGTGCGGTCCGGCTGCCTGTCACGCCGGCCATGCAACTGTTGGGTTCATTACTGCATCACAACACCTATCCAGACAACCCTCTTCCCGCAGATGGGGTAGGTACGCCGTGGGCGAACACGCGGTTTTCCGGCTCCCGGGACGGCCGCTGGCTCGCCGCCGGCCGTGGTCAGGCCGCCGCCGGGGCGCCCGTCGGGCCGCCGTCCGGCCGCCCCGGATCCAGCCACGTTGCCCCAGGTCGCCGGGTATGTCGGCGGCGTGGCGGCGCCGGGCTGACGGCGGGGGCGGCTAGTCTTCCTTCAGGCCGTACCCGCCCCCGTACCCAGGAGAGTCTGCAGTGACCGCCGTCAGTACCGCCGCCCGCGAGCCCGCCGCCGCGTCCCGAGCGCCGAAGCCCGGTGTCGTGGACGGCTACACCGCGCGCCACCTGACGGTCCTGGAGGGCCTGGAGGCGGTGCGCAAGCGCCCCGGCATGTACATCGGGTCCACCGATGGCCGGGGGATGCTGCACTGCCTCTGGGAGATCATCGACAACGCCGTGGACGAGGCCCTGGGCGGCCACTGCACCAGCATCGAGGTCATCCTGCATGACGACGGCTCCGCCGAGGTGCGCGACAACGGCCGGGGGATCCCGGTCGACGTCGAGCCGAAGACCAAGCTGGCGGGCGTCGAGCTGGTGATGACCCGGCTGCACGCGGGCGGCAAGTTCGGCGGCGGTTCGTACACCGCGTCCGGCGGCCTGCACGGCGTGGGTGCCTCGGTGGTCAACGCGCTGGCCAGCCGGCTGGATGTCGAGGTCGACAAGGACGGCGCGCAGTGGGCGATGAGCTTCCGCCGCGGCGTGGCCGGCGAGTTCGGCGGCCCCGGCCCCGGCGCGTCGTTCACCGCGCAGAGCGGACTGCGCCGGGTCAAGCGGGTGGCGAAGACACTGACCGGCACGCGGATCAGGTTCTGGCCCGACCAGCAGGTGTTCGTGCGCGGCGCCCAGTGGAGCTTCGAGGCACTGGCGCAGCGGGCCCGGCAGACCGCGTACCTGGTGCCGGGGCTCAGCATCCGGGTCACCGACGAGCGATCCGACGCCGACCGCGATGCCAGCGGTGACGCCGGCGGTGGTGGTGCTGGGGCCGGGGCGGCGGGCGGCTCGGAGGGCGCGGCGCGGGTCGCCGAGTTCCGCTTCGACGGCGGGATCAGCGAGTTCTGCGCCCACCTCTCGCCGGGCGAGCCGGTCAGCGACGTGGTGCGGCTGACCGGCTCCGGGCGGTTCACCGAGACCGTGCCGGTGCTGGACGGCCAGGGTCACATGGTGCCCACCGACGTCGAGCGCGAGCTCATGGTGGACGTGGCGCTGCGCTGGGACGCCGGCTACGGGACCGTGACCCGGTCGTTCGTCAACGTCATCGCCACGCCCAAGGGCGGCACCCACGTGGCCGGGTTCGAGCGGGCCCTGGTCCGGGCGCTGAACGACCAGCTCCGCGCGGTCCGGCTGCTGAAGAACGGGGACGAGGCGGTCACCAAGGAGGACATCCTCGAGGGCCTGACCTCCGTGATCGCGGTCCGGCTGCCCGAGCCGCAGTTCGAGGGCCAGACCAAGGAGGTGCTCGGCACCCCGGCCGCGTCCAAGATCGTGGGACAGGTGGTTGCCGCGGAACTAAGGGCGTTCTTCGAGGCGCGCGGCCGCGCCACCAAGCAGCAGGCCCGTGCCGTGCTGGAGAAGGTGGCGGCGGCGGCCAAGACCCGGATCTCCGCCCGCGAGCACCGCGAGAACCAGCGCCGCAAGTCCGCGCTGGCCACCTCGGCGCTGCCGGCCAAGCTGGTCGACTGCCGCTCGGCCGACGACCGGAGCGAGCTGTTCATCGTCGAGGGCGACTCCGCGCTCGGCACGGCCAAGCTGGCCCGGGACTCGGAGTTCCAGGCGCTGCTGCCGATCCGGGGCAAGATCCTCAACGTGCAGAAGGCGTCGCTGTCCGACATGCTCAAGAACGCCGAGTGCGCGGCGATCATCCAGGTGATCGGGGCCGGCTCCGGCGCCGCTTTCGACCTGGACTCGGCCCGGTACCAGCGGATCATCTTCATGGCCGACGCGGACGTCGACGGGGCGCACATCCGGACGCTGCTGCTCACCCTGTTCCACCGCTACATGCGGCCGATGGTGGAGGCGGGCCGGGTGTTCGCCGCGGTGCCGCCGCTGCACCGGATCGAGCTGATCAACCCGCGCAAGGGCCAGCAGAAGTTCACCTACACCTACACCGACGCCGAGCTGCACCGCGCGCTGCTGCAGCTGGAAAAGCGCGGCCAGCGGTTCAAGGAACCGCCGCAGCGGTACAAGGGCCTCGGCGAGATGGACGCGGCGCAGCTGGCCGAGACGACGATGGATCCCCGCCACCGCACGCTGCGCCGGATCAAGATCTCCGACTCGGCCGCGGCGGCGAACATCTTCGACCTGCTCATGGGCAGCGAGGTGGCGCCGCGCCGGGATTTCATCATCGGCGGTGCCGCCGAGCTCGACCCCTCCCGCATCGACGCCTGACGCGGCGCGCTGTTCGCCCGCGAGTCCGTCCCCGCGCTTCGCGGCTTGGCGCGCCCCCACCCCCGCGCCAAGCCCGGCACCCCTCCGGGCCGTCGTGCGCGGCGGCGACCATGATCATTCCCACTCTTCGTCGGTTCGGTGCAGTTGATCACCGAATTTGGGGCGATTCGTCCGCACCGAACCCGTAAGGAGTCAAGTTGATCAAGGTAAGCGGCGCCCTGGAGCGGTTAGGCGGGGGCGGGGCCGCCCAGGGCGGCCAGGGGGTGGCGGACCCTGACCCCGGAGCCGTCCCGGCGGCCGTCGGGGGGCGGGAGGTCCACCGGCGAGCCGGCCTCGGTCGCGCCCCGCGCCGGCCCGGTCCCGGCCCAGGCCAGGACCAGCAGATCCTCGCCCTTGAGGAACCGGTGGCAGCGCACCCCGCCGGTCGCCCGGCCCTTGGGCGGGTACTCGGCGTACGGGGTCACCTTGACCGTCACCGCGGACGTCCCCGGCAGCGCGCCCGCGCTTCCCGCGACCGTCACCACGCAGGGCGCCGCGGGCGTCACGGCAGAGGCGTCCACCGCCCCGAACCACACCACCGACGACCGGGCAGCCAGCCGGATCCCGGCCATGCCGCCCGCGGACCGGCCCTGCGGCCGGACCGACCCGGCCCCGAACCGCAGCAGCTGCGCGTCCGACGTCACGAACACCAGGTCCTGGTCCTCGCTCAAGAGCTGCACCGCTCCCACCACGTGATCGCCGTCCTTGAGCGCGATGACGTCGAACTCGGTGGCGTTCTGCGGGTAATCCGGCGTGACCCGCTTGACCACGCCGGCCGCGGTACCCAGCGCCAGCCCGGCGCCGGAACCCGGGCCCGAGCCGTCCGATGAAACGATCCCGACCACGCTCTCGCCGCGCTCCAGCGACAGGAACTCGCTGACCGGCGCGCCGCCGGCCAGGCCGGGGGAGTGGGCGCTCGGCGGCAGCGCGGGCAGCTCCAGAACCCCGAGCCGGATGAGCCGGCCAGAGGAGGTCACCACGCCGATGGTGCCCCGCGCGGTGGCCGCCACCGAGGACACGATCACGTCGTGCGCCGAGCGCGGCCCGGCCGCGTCGTGGCCCTTGCGGTCTCCGGCGGCCCGGCGATCACCATTGGGGGAGTCGGGGCGTTCAATATCAGGGTTTTCGGGCGCGGAAGCGGTGCGGGCGAGCAGCCCGGTCGACGACAGCAGCACCGTGCAGGGGTCGTCGGCGACCTCCAGCGGCACCGCGGCCGTCCGGGTCGCGCCGCTGCTCTCCAGCAGCACCGTGCGGCGCGGGGTGGAGAACCGCTCGCTGATCTCGGCCAGCTCGTCCGAGACCAGCCCGCGCAGCCGCTGCTCGGAGTCGAGGATGGCGGTGAGCTCGGCGATCTCCCGCTCCAGGGTCTCCCGCTCGCGCTCGAGCTCGAGCCGGTCGTAGCGGGTCAGCCGGCGCAGCGGGGTGTCCAGGATGTACTGGGCCTGGATCTCGGACAGGTCGAAGACGCTCATCAGGCGCTCTTTGGCGGCCGCGGCGTCGTCGCTGGTCCGGATGACCTGGATGACCTCGTCGATGTTCAGCAGCGCGATCAGCAGGCCGTCGACCAGGTGCATCCGGTCCTGGCGCTTGCGGCGCCGGAACTCCGAGCGACGGCGGACGACCTCGATCCGGTGACCGACGTAGATCTGCAGCAGGTCGCGCAGGCCCAGCAGGCGCGGCTGCTCGTCGACGAGGGCGACGTTGTTGATGCCGAACGAGTCCTCCATCGGGGTCAGCCGGTAGAGCTCCTCGAGCACCGCCTCGGGCACGAACCCGTTGCGCACCTCGATCACCAGCCGCAGCCCGTGGTGCCGGTCGGTGAGGTCCTTGAGGTCCGAGATCCCGGCCAGCTTCCTGGCCGAGACCAGGTCCTTGATCCTGGCGATCACCTTCTCCGGGCCGATCCCGTACGGCAGCTCGGTGACCACGATCCCGGTGCGGCGCGGGGTGAGCTTCTCGATCCGCGCCGCGGCGCGGGTGCGGAACGTCCCGCGGCCGGTCTCGTACGCCTCCCTGATCCCCTCCAGGCCGACGATCTTCCCGCCGGTCGGCAGGTCCGGGCCGGGCACGAACCGCATGAGCTCGTCGAGGTTCGCGTCCGGGTTCGCGATCAGGTGCCGGGCGGCGGCCACCACCTCGCCCAGGTTGTGCGGGGCCATGTTGGTTGCCATGCCGACCGCGATCCCGGCGGTGCCGTTGACCAGCAGGTTCGGGATCGCGGACGGGAGCACGTCGGGCTGGTTCAGCGTGCCGTCGTAGTTCGGCACGAAGTCCACGGTGTCCTCGTCGAGCGACCTGGTCATCTCGACCGCCGCCGCGGCCAGGCGGGCCTCGGTGTAGCGGTAGGCCGCCGCGCCGTCGTCGCCGCCCAGCGAGCCGAAGTTGCCGTGCCCGTCGATCAGCGGCAGCCGCATCGCCCAGGGCTGGGCCATCCGGACCAGCGCGTCGTAGATGGCCCCGTCGCCGTGCGGGTGCAGCCGCCCCATGACCTGGCCGATCACCTGGGCGCACTTGACGTGCGCGCGCTGCGGCGTCAGCCCCATCTCGCTCATCTGGTAGAGGATCCGGCGCTGCACCGGCTTGAGCCCGTCCCGGGCGTCCGGCAGCGCGCGCTGGTAGATCACCGAGTAGGCGTACTCGAGGTAGCTGCCGCGCATCTCCTCGGTGACGTCGATGTCGATGATGTTTTCCTCGAAGTCCTCGGGAGGCGGGGTTGTCGTGGTGCGTCTGGCCATGACCGCCATTGTGCCGTCCCGCCGCGACCAGATGGGAACGGCGCGCGGGCGCGGGGCCGCGCCAGGTCGCGCCAGGTCGTGTCAGGCCGCCTCAGGTGGCCGAGAAGCCGCCGTCCACGAAGATGACCTGTCCGGTCACGTACGCGCTGGCCCGGCTGGCCAGGAACACCACGACGCCCTCGAAGTCCTCGGCCTGGCCGTTGCGCCCGATCATCGTGCGCGCGGCGAGCGCCGCGCACCGGGCCGGGTCGCTGGCCGCCTCCCGGGTCAGCGGCGTGATCACGAAGCCGGGCGAGACCGCGTTGCAGCACACGCCGCTGGCGGCCCAGGCCTCGGACTGGGACCGGGTCAGCGAGGCCAGCCCGCCCTTGGACGCGCCGTACGCCCCGCTGCGGCCGAACGCCCGGACCGCCTGCTGCGAGACCACGTTGATGATCCGCCCCCAGCCACGCTCGGCCATGCCGGGGCCGAACCGCTGGCCGAGCAGGAACGGGGCGGTCAGGTTGACCGCCATCGTCTGATCCCACTGGTCGACGGTCAGCGCGTGCATCGGCGGGCGCAGGTTGATGCCGGCCGAGTTGACCAGGATGTCGGGCTCGCCGAACACGGCCGCGGCCCGCTCGGCGCCGGCCAGGGCCGAGGTCCGGTCGCCCAGATCGGCGCCGACCCAGGCCGCGGTGCCGCCCGCGGCCCGGATGGCTTCGGCGGCGTCCTTGAGCGCCTCCTCGCCCCGGGCGAGCAGGACGACCCGGGCGCCGGCGCCCGCCAGGGCTCGCGCCATGGCCTGCCCGATGCCGGAACTCCCGCCGGTGACCAGCGCGACGCGGCCGTCGAGCGAGAACAGCTGGGTCAGGTAGTCGCGGCCTGGCTCAGAGGGCAGGGCGGGCACCCACCAGGCTGAGCGCCCGGGCCGCGAGGCGGCAGCCGCTGGCCAGCGCCTCGCCCGGGGGCTTCTTGTCCAGCCAGGCGGGCAGGAAGCCGGCGCAGAACGCGTCGCCGGCCCCGGTCCCGTCCACGATCCGCTCGATCGGCGGCCCGGGAACCCGGAACGGCTCCGGCCGGCCGTTGGCGTAGAACAGGGCGCCGTCGGCGCCCAGCTTCATGATCACCGCCGGGTACCAGGCGTTCAGCACCCGGGCGGCCTGCTCGGGCTGCTCCCGGCCGGTGAGCACCCGGGCCTGGTCGCCGTTCACGAACAGCAGCGTCGCCCCGTTGGTCAGCTGCAGGAACGGCTCCGCGCCGAGCCGCTCCAGCGGCGCCGAGGACGCGCCGTCCACCGAGACCGTCATGCCGGCCCGCTGGGCCAGGCTGAACGCGGCCAGCGTCGCCCCGCGCGAGCCCTCGTTGAGCAGCGTGTAGCCGGAGATGTGCAGGTGACTGCCGGGCGTGAACAGGTCCTTGGGCAGGTCGTCGGGGGACAGCGCCGCGTTCGCGCCCGGGTCGGAGAGCATCGTGTGGTCGCCCTTGTGCGTGACCATGACCACGCACGTGCCCGTGGGCCGCTCGGGGTCCATGACCAGCCGGGCGTCCACGCCGTAGCCCATCAGCTCCATGTCCCGGTTGCGGCCGGCGATGTCCGCGCCGCGGCGCCCGACGAACGCGACCTCGGCGCCGTCCACCGCGAGCCACGCCGCGATGTTCGCCCCCGAACCCCCACCGTGCATGGTCACGGTGGCCGGCGTGTCGCTGCCCCTGGCCAGAGGCAGCGCGGCGTGCGCGACCGTGTCCGTCATGAGATCACCAACGACGACAACGCGCGTCATGTGTCGTCACCACCTTGATCATGTGGCCCATCTAAGAGCGGTGCCGTCACGCGTCACGCTCTTTCGTGCTAGCGCTAAGAACTTAACAGTTCCGGAGGGTCGTCTCGCGGCGTTCGGGTTCCGAACCTGTGAATAGTGGCATTTGCGGTCTACACGCGGTCAAGACGGCAGCGTGACCGCGCGCCCGGCGACCATGAGCACGGTCTCGTCCGCCTCCGCCGCGAGCCGCTGGTTCAGCCACCCGAGCTGATCGCGGAACACCCGCCCGGCGCGGCTCTCGGGATGCACGCCCGAGCCCACCTCATCGCTCACCGCGACCACCCGGGCCCCGGTCTGCCGCCACGCCTCGACCAGCTCGTCCGCCCGCGCGGCGACCTGGCGCAGCGCGCCGGGGCGGCCGTCCCACGCCCCCGATTCCTGCATCACCCCGGCCATCCAGGTCCCGGCCCCGTCCAGGAGAACGGCGTTGGAGTCATTACGCACCGTCGCCGCCGCATCGAGGCTCTCGATCGTGCTCCACCACGGGGGCCGCCGCGCCCGGTGCGCCGCCACGCGCTCGGCCCAGTCCGCGTCGCCGCCGGGCTCGTCGCCCGGCGGGTAGGGGCCCGACGCCAGGTAGGTCACGCGCGGCTCCGCCGCCAGCCGGAGCTCGGCGTGCCGGGATTTGCCCGACCGGGCCCCGCCGAGCACCAGCACCCGGCGCGGCCCGGCGCCGGCGGTGCATCTGGGCCCGGCCGCCCCGGCCGCCGTGCTCAGCACCTCGCCGTCGCCGGGCGCTTCGGCGCCCCAGTAGCGGCAGCGACGGGCCAGTTCCTCCTCCGAAGAGACGCGGTGGTCGGCGTGCAGCACCGCGACCGCGGTGCGGTCGCCGACCAGCCCCTCGCGGCGCAGTGCGCCCAGCCGGAACGGGTCGTGCAGCAGGTCGAGCAGGGCGATGTCGTAGCGGGCGGTGCCGTCCGGCGGCCGCGGCACCGCGCCCGCGGCGGCGACCAGCAGCCGGCCGCCGTCCGGGCCGGTCACGTCCCAGCCGCCGGGGATCGTCTCGGCGCGGTACCCGGGCGGCGGCTGGCCTGCGGCGCTGGCGCCGGGGCCGACCCGCAGCACCCCGTCGACGATGACCTCGGCCGGGGCGCGCCCGCGCCCGGCCGCCCGGGCCCGCTCGCAGGACGCGCACCGGCAGCCATCCCGCGGCCAGCCGCCCTCGGCCGCGGTCCCGGCCAGGCAGACCTCCAACGCCCTCCCCGTTCGCTCGCTGCGGTTAAGATTTAGCCGCCCGCAACCGGCCCGATCCTAACCGCGGAGAATCCTCTTGACCTGGACCTGGCAGCTGGAGAAGGAAGACGGCACCGTGCTCGCCTCGCGCGGGCTGCCGAAGGAGTCCTTCGGCAGCCAGGGCGACGCCGAGAACTGGATCGGCGAGAACTGGCGCGCCCTGCTCGATGCCGGCGTCGACCAGGTGACCCTGCTGGACGACGGCCGGGCCGAGTACGGCCCGATGAGCCTGCACCCGGAGAGCTAGCGAGCGCCGCTCGCTGCCGCTTGCCGCTTGCCGCTTGCCGCTTGCCGCTTACCGCGAGCGCGGGCTGGACGTCAGCGCCGGGTCGGTGACGATCGCCGGGCCGAGCACGTCGTCGATCCGGGCCATCAGCGTCGGCTCGAGCCGGACGCCGGAGGCCTTGACGTTCTCCCGGACCTGCTCCGGGCGGGCGGCGCCGATGATCGCCGCCGAGACGTTCGGGTTCTGCAGCACCCAGGCCACCGCGAGCTGGGCGAGGGTCAGGCCGGCCTCCTCGGCGAGCGGCCTGAGCTGCTGCACCCGGGTCAGGATGTCGTCGGTCAGGGTGCTCTCGATGAACGTGGATCCGGCCGGGTCGGTGGCGCGCGACCCGGGGGGCGGCGCCTCTCCCGGCCGGTACTTGCCGGTCAGCACGCCCTGGGCGACCGGCGAGAACACGATCTGGCCCAGGCCTTCCTTCTCGCACAGCGGGATCACCTCGGACTCGATGACCCGCCAGAGCATGCTGTACTCCGGCTGGTTCGAGACGATCCGGTCGAAGCCCATCTCCCCGGCGATCCGCAGCGCGGCCGCGATCTCCTCGGCGCGCCACTCGGAGACGCCCACGTAGAGCACCTTGCCCTGGCGGACCAGGTCGTCGAAGGCGCGCAGCGTCTCCTCGAGCGGGGTCTCGTGGTCGTAGCGGTGCGCCTGGTACAGGTCGATGTAGTCGGTCTGCAGCCGGCGCAGCGAGCCGTGCGCGGACTCGATGACGTGCTTGCGGGACAGGCCGATGTCGTTCGGCCCCGGGCCGACCGGCCAGAAGACCTTGCTGGAGATCACGAGCGACTCGCGGCGCACCCCGTGCAGGGCCCGGCCGAGTATCGCCTCGGCCCTGGTGCCGGCGTAGACGTCCGCGGTGTCGAACGTGATGATGCCCTCGTCGAGCGCGGCGGCGACGCAGGCCTTCGCCGCGTCCTCCTCGACCTGCGAGCCGTGGGTGACCCAGTTGCCGTACGCGATCTCGCTGATCTTCAGCCCGCTGCGGCCGAGATGACGGTATTCCATGCATCTGACCCTAGCCGCCGGCCTCGCGGCGGCGCGGCGGCTCCGGCCGGCTAGACCTTCTCGCCGACCTTGACCCGCGGCGCGGGCATCCGCAGCCGCCGGATCTGGGTCTGCCGGATGGCCGCGTACATCCGCACGCCCTTGGTGTTCTCGCCCGGGAACCGCTGGTGCGCGAGCCTGATGATCCGGTTGCCGACGAAGTAGCTCTCGACCACGATCACCAGCAGCAGGACCAGCACCAGGTAGTCGAGCAGCGCCGACTTCCGCAGCCCCGGCACGAACAGCAGGATCACCAGGACCAGGATCCCGAACATGTAGTACTCGCTGATGCTGCGCCGGGCGTCCACGTAGTCGCGGGCCAGCCCGCGGACCGGCCCCTGGTCCTTGCGCGGCAGCGCCCAGCTCTCGCCGCGCTTCATGGCTTCCATCCGCCGGGAGCGGGCGGCCCGGTCCCGGTCGCGGGACTGGTTGGCGGCGGCCTTCCGGTCGCCGGGGGCGTTGTAGGGCTGGCGCCGCCGGCGCTCGGCCTCGCTGCGCTTGGGGGTCGGCCGGCCCTTGCTCTGGGTCACCCCGGCCCGGTCGGAGACGACGGGCTCCTCGGGAGCCTCGTCGGCCACATCGGGCTCGTCCGCTGGACGTCGTCGGAACACCTGCTCAGCATACCGGGGCGAACGCCCCAGACCGCCAGGCCTGGCCCGGAGATGACCACGTGGATGACGGGCTTTGCCGGCCGTCGTAGGGTGGAAACGAGCATCTGTCGGCAACCTCCGTTGCCTTGCGCAGCAAGCTGGTTCGCGCCGCTACTGTGGCGTAAAGGAGCGGCGAAAAGACTGAGGGGATGGTCGCGCCTATGAGCGTGATGAAGCGGGTTTCGATGATGTTCCGCGCCAAGGCCAACAAGGCCCTGGACAGGATGGAAGATCCCCGAGAGACCCTGGATTACTCATACCAGACGCAGCTCGAGCTGCTGCAGAAGGTTCGTCGCGGCGTCGCTGATGTGGCCACCTCGCGCAAGCGCGTTGAGCTGCAGATCAACCAGCTGCAGCAGTCATCGGACAAGCTTGACCGGCAGGCTCGGGACGCGCTCGGGGTCGGCCGGGAGGACCTGGCCCGGGACGCACTGACCCGTAAGGCGGGCGTTGCGGGCCAGCTCAACGACCTGAACACCCAGTACCAGTCGCTGCAGGCCGAGGAGGAGAAGCTGACCGGTGCCTCGCAGCGGCTCCAGGCCAAGGTGGACGCCTTCCGCACCAGGAAGGAGACCATCAAGGCGACCTACACCGCCGCCGAGGCGCAGACCCGGATCAACGAGGCCTTTACCGGCATCTCGGAGGAGATGGGCGACGTCGGCCTGGCCATCCAGCGCGCCGAGGACAAGACCGCGCAGATGCAGGCGCGGGCCGGGGCCATCGACGAGCTGATGGCGTCGGGCGCGCTCGACGACATGGTCAGCGGGCCGCACGACGACATCCAGGCCGAGCTCGACCGGCTGGGCGCGGGCCACGACGTCGACGCCGAGCTGGCCCGGATGAAGGGCGAGCTGTCCCAGGGCGGCGCGCCGAAGCAGATCGAGGGCACCGACCACGCCGACGGGGCATCGGCGGCCGGGGCGGCCGGGGCGGTGAACGACGCTCAGCCGACACAGGCGCCCGCGGATCAGCCGCAGGCAGGTGACGGAGCATGATCGTCCGGATCCTGGGCGAGGGACAGCTGCGCGTTGACGACACCGCCACGACCGAGCTGAACGAGCTCGACGCCAAGCTCGAGGCGACGGTCGAGCGGAACGACGAGTCCGGGTTCCGGCCCGCGCTCGAGGAGCTGCTGGCCCGGGTCCGGGCGATCGGCCGGCCGGTCGAGCCGGGCAGCCTCGAGCCGTCCGAGCTCATCCTGCCGGCCGAGGGGGCGACCATGGACGAGGTCCGCGAGCTGCTCTCGGGCGACGGGCTGATCCCGGGCTGAACCTACCTGCAGGTAATCCTCAGGTTCGGTGCGGAACGCCCGGGCCCGCCGGCGCGTTGTACCGGGTAGCCGGCGGATGCCGTCGGCGGACCGGCGGATTGCTGGGCAGGCGAGCGGCGTTGCGCAGACCACTCCGGCGGCTGAGATGTAATGAGGTAACACGGCTCGCTGGATGAGCCGCAAACGAAACGGAGGCGCCGCAGATGGCGCGCACTCGGTACGCGAGCGACCCCGGGCTGGTCGCGCGGATGGGTGCCACGATGTTCCTGCTCGGGCTGGTCCTGACCGGGTTTGTCGTGGCCCTGTTCTTCGTGCTGGATTACTACGGAAACCGCCGCGGGGGCGGGGGCAGCGGCGACGGGCTCGTGGTGTTCTCCGTGCTCATCGGCCTGGCCATCGCGTTCGGTGGCTACTACTGGTCGGACAAGATCGCGCTGAACACGGCCCGGGCCCGGCTGGTGACCCCGCAGCAGGCGCCTGAGCTGCACGCGATCATCGACCGGATCTGCGCGCTGGCCAACATGCCCAAGCCGCGGGTGGCGATCTCGCCGACCGGCATGCCCAACGCGTTCGCCACCGGCCGCAGCAGCAAGGTGGCTGTGATCTGCGTCACGGAGGGCCTGATGCAGCGCCTGGACGCCAAGGAGCTCGAGGGCGTGCTCGCGCACGAGATGTCGCACGTGGCGCACAAGGACGTCGCGGTGATGACCATCGCCTCGGTCCTGGGCATCATCGCGGCGCTGCTGGTCCGGATGGGCTTCTACGCCGAGCTGTTCGGCGGCGGCGGCGGTCGCGGCCGCGGCGGCAACAACAACAACCAGAACGCGCTGCCGGTCATGCTGGTCGTGATGCTGGTCGGGATCGTGGTCTACGCGATCAGCTTCCTGCTGATCCGGCTGCTGTCGCGGTACCGGGAGCTGTCGGCCGACCGGTCCGGGGCGCTGCTCACCGGGCAGCCATCCGCGCTGGCCAGCGCGCTGGTCAAGGTGACCGGCGACATGGCCAAGATCCCCACCCGGGACCTGCGCCAGGCCGAGCCGCTGAACGCCTTCTACTTCACGCCCGCGCTCTCCCCGCGCGGCGGCGCGAGCCTGTCGAACCTGTTCTCCACGCACCCGAGCCTGGAGAAGCGGCTGGCCCAGCTGGACAAGATCTCCAAGCAGCTCGGCCGGGCCGGGTAACTGGTGGGGTTCCTCGACGCGCTGCTCGGCCGGACGAAGCCGGCGCCGCCGAACCTCGACGCCCTGTTCGCGGTGCCGTCGGCGGCGATCACGCTGCAGGCGGCCACGGACCTGACCGCGACGGGCACCGGCTCGGTTTGCTTCCGCGCGGCCGAGGGCCGGGCGTTCAGCGACATCGAGGAGGACGTCCAGGCCCTGCTCGGCATGGGCGATAACAAGACGCCGGTCCAGGTGTCCGAGGACAAGTACGGCTTCACCTGGCTGGTCTGCCACCACGACCCGAACGACATCGAGGGCCTGGTCACGGACCTGCACGCGGTGAACTCCTCGCTCGAGGCGGGCGGGTTCGGGCCGCAGCTTTTGTGCACGATCGTCGGCTTCCGCAACCGGGCCGGGCAGCCGCTCGGGCTGGTGTACCTCTACAAACGGGGTACGTTCTACCCATTCGCGCCGCAGCCGGGGGAGCGGCGGGACAACGCGCTCGAGCTCCAGATACGGGGGCAGCTGGGGGATGATCTCAAGATCGAGTCCGATCTCGGCCGCTGGTTCCCGGTCTGGGGTGCCCCGGGACTGTGACCATGACCCTCGGGCAACCTGGAATGAGGGCGCCGGGGATATGGTTGAGACAGCAGCAGGGTTGAAACACCACAGATGAGGTGCCGCGCCGCAGGGGCGACGGCCGTCGGACGCGGGAGCTAATCCAGATGACAGTTCAGGACCAGGCCATCACGCAGGGCATCATCCTCACCGATGCCGCGGCGGCCAAGGTGGGCAGCTTGCTGGAGCAGGAGGGCCGCGACGACCTTCGGCTGCGCATCGCGGTGCAGCCGGGTGGCTGCTCCGGCCTGCGCTACCAGCTGTACTTCGACGAGCGCCAGATCGACGGCGACGTCGTCAGCGAGTTCGGCACGGTGGCGGTGGTCACCGACAAGATGAGCGCGCCGTACCTGGGCGGGGCCACGATCGACTTCGTGGACACCATCGAGAAGCAGGGCTTCACGATCGACAACCCGAACGCCACCGGGTCCTGCGCCTGCGGCGACTCTTTCCACTGACGTTTCCGGCTCGCGCGGCCCCGGGCGATCCCGCCCGGGGCGCGAGCTTTCCTTTTGTGCCGGGGCACGCCCTCCGCGCCGCCAGCGTTGTGCCGGCCGCGCCTGTCACCGCCGGGCGGGACGGGGTAACCTAAGCGGGCTCGTCTCCAGGTGCCGTCCCGCAGAGAGAGTTCCGTCGTGCGCATTGCCGTCACCGGGTCGATCGCGACCGATCACCTCATGACCTTCCCAGGCCGGTTCGTCGACCAGCTCGTCGCTGGAAAGCTGGACAAGCTGTCCCTCTCGTTCCTGGCCGACTCGCTGGAGATCCGGCGCGGCGGGGTCGCGGCCAACATCGCATTCGGCATGGGCTGCCTGGGCATCGAGCCGCTGCTCGTCGGGACGGTCGGGGCCGACTTCGCCGACTACCGGGCCTGGCTCGATGCACACGGCGTCGACACCAGCGGGGTGCGGGAGTCGGCGGTTCACCACACCGGCCGGTTCATCTGCACGACCGATGCCGACCAGAACCAGCTCGCCACGTTCTACCCCGGCGCCATGACCGAGGACAAGGACATCGACCTGAGGGACCTGCCCGGGTCCGTCGACCTGGTGCTGGTGGGCGCCAGCGACCCGGAAGCCATGATCGGCTTCACCCGGCAGTGCCGCGAGTCCGGGATCCCGTTCGCGGCCGACACCTCGCAGCAGCTGGCCCGGGCCGACGGCGCTCAGGTTCGCGACCTGCTGGACGGCGCGGCCTACCTGTTCAGCAACGAGTACGAGGCTCACCTGACCGAGCAGAAGACCGGCTGGACCGCCGACGAGGTCATCGCCCGGGTGGGAGTCCGGGTCACCACCCTCGGCAAGGACGGGGCCAGGATCGACCGGGCGGGCGAGGAGCCGGTCCTGGTCGGGCCGATCCCCGACGCCGAGCCCAGGGAGCCGACCGGCGCCGGCGACGGATTCCGGGCCGGCTTCCTGACCGCCGTCGCCTGGGGGCTGGGCCTGGAGCGCGCCGCGCAGCTCGGCAACATCATCGCCGTGGCGGTGCTCGAGACCGTCGGGCCGCAGGAGTACGCGCTCAAGCCCGAATTCCTGGCCGGCCGGTTCGAGGCGGCGTACGGGCCGCAGGCCGCCGCCGAGCTCAGCGAACACTACGGCTGACCGCCCGGTCGCGGGGCGGCCAGGACTACCGGATGTAGTAACAGGCGGAGTGGCCTGCGGGGGGCGGCCCGCCGCGCGATAACGTGGCGGGCATGGGTGCGACGGGCGCGGTGATGGTTGCGGCTGTCTCCGGTTACCACGGGCCGCCCCAGCTGACGGTGACGCGGGCGTTCACGGCGTGGACCCTGGATCCGTGGGCGCTCGGGTTCGTGCTGCTGGCCGGGGGCCTCTACCTGGCCGGGGTGCGGCGGGTGCGCCGCGCCGGGACGCCGTGGGCGCCCGGCCGGGTCGTGGCCTTCTGCGGGCTCGGGCTCGGCTTCTGCGTGATCGCGACCATGTCCTGGGTCGGCGTGTACCAGGGCGTGCTGTTCTACGTGCGCGCGGCGCAGACGGTCCTGTTCCTGCTGCTGATCCCGCTGTTCCTGGCCATGGGCCGGCCGCTGAGCCTGGCCATCGCCGCCCTGCCCAGGAGCGGTCCCCGGATCGAGGCCGCGATACGCAGCCAGGCGGCCAAGGTCTTGACCTTCCCGGCCGTCACCACGATGGTCCTGGTGATCATGCCGTTCCTGGTGTACTTCACGTCCTGGTATGTGGCCGGGTTCCACAGCGTGGCGGTGCGCGAGCTGACCCACCTGGCCCTGCTCGCGCCGGGCTTCGTGTTCTTCTGGACGCTGCTGCGGGTCGACCCGGTGCCCAAGGCCTACCCGTACCTGATCTCGCTCTGGATAACCGGGGCCGAGGTGGTCGGCGACGCCGTGCTCGGCCTGGCCGTGATCGCGGACCAGAACCTGATCGGCGGCGCCTACTACCACGCGGTCGCCTACCCGTGGGGCCCGAGCCTGGACACGAGCCAGGTGCTCGGCGGCGGGACGCTATGGATTTTCGGGGACATCGTCGGGCTGCCGTTCCTGGCCGCCATGCTGATCCAGATGATCAGGGAGGACGAGTCCGAGGCCAAGGAGATCGACGCGGAACTCGACGCCAGGGACGCCGCGCGCGCGGCGTCGGTCGCGACCACGTCCGCCGGTTCGACCCCGGCGGCCGGTGGTCAGGACCTGGAGGAGCGGCCCTGGTGGGAGTCTGACCCGAGGTTCGCCGGCCGGTTCCAGGCCGTCGACGACGGCGGGAACAACCCGGCGGCTCAGTAGCCCGGCTGGTCGGTAACAGCGCCGGTCAGTAGCAGCGCCGGACCAGGAACGTCCAGCCGCGCCCTTCGGGGCGACCGGTGGCCATGACGAACTCCTGCGACTTGAGCATGCACCAGGCGGGCACGTCGGTCTCGGCCGCGGGGTCGTCGGCCAGCACCGCGATCAGGTGACCCACCGGGACCTCCCTGATCCGCTCGGCCAGCATGATGATCGGTATCGGGCACTTGCGGCCGAGCGCGTCGATCGTCAGCGCCGCGGCCGGGGCCGCCGTGGCGGAGTCGCCGGGCTGCGACGCGGTGGGCTGATTCGCGGCGGGGGGCTGCGCAGTCACGCGGTTAACCTCTCGGTAGGGCTCGGCGGGCGGCGGGGACGTTGCAGCACAGTGTCTCGCAGCCGCCCGTCGTTACCGGCCAGCCCGCGCAAGTTTCCCTGCGTGGTTCCTTGTGGCGATACCCAGGCCCGGGACCGGGTAAGCGCGAAAGAGGCCGCCGGCCGCCGATTCCACGGGGGTCCCGGGAGACGCGCCGGGGCTGCGCGGTACTGTTTCCACGACAGGCTGTAGGACGTACAAATCACCGGCCCTGGCTGGGCCGGCGGTCACCCCTGTTGGGAAGGCAACCTGTGAGTCTCAACCGCAGTGCTCCGCCACGGAGCGGGCCGGAGCGGCCGGTGCGGCGTGGCGCCGTGCGCTGGGTGCCGCGGGCCGCCGTCGCGGTCGCCGTGCTGCTCGCCACGACCGGCTGCACGTCGAACGCGTTCACCCGGCTGGGCATGGAGCCGCCGGTTACCAAGCAGGGCAAGGTGACGCTGACCCTCTGGCAGGGATCCTGGATCGCCGCGTTCGCGGTCGGGTTCGCCGTCTGGGGCCTGATCCTGTGGGCGGTCATCTTCTACCGCAAGCGCTCGGACCGGGTGCCCCTCCAGGTGCGCTACAACCTGCCGATCGAGATCATGTACACGGTGCTGCCGTTCGTCATGATCGGCGTCCTGTTCTACTTCACAGCCAGGGACGAGAACTACATCGACGCGCTGCCGGCGAAGCCCGACGTGGTCGTCAACGTGACCGGGTTCCAGTGGAGCTGGGAGTTCCAGTACCCGCAGTACAAGGTGCCGCACTCGGAATCCGGAGTGGTGACGTCCCTCGGCCAGATGTGGAACGGTGACACGCCCGGCAACGAGAACCAGATGCCGCTGCTGGAGATCCCGACCGGCGAGACGGTCAGGTTCAACCTCACCTCGACCGACGTCGTCCACTCGTTCTGGATCGTGCCGTTCGAGTTCAAGCGCGACGTGATCCCGGATCACCCGAACCACTTCCAGGTGACGCCGACGCAGACCGGCACGTTCATCGGCCGGTGCACCGAGCTGTGCGGCCTCTACCACAGCCGGATGCTCTTCAGGGTGAAGATCGTGACGCCGGCCCAGTTCCGCCAGTGGATCACGACACAGCAGGCGCTGCAGACCGCACATGGGGGTGCTCAGTGACCACGATCGACAAGCCGGCCCCCGCCGCCGCGCCGGCCACCTACCGCAAGGGCTCGCTCCTGGCGGACTGGCTCTCGTCCACCGATCACAAGATCATCGGCCACCTGTACCTGATCACCTCGTTCGGCTTCTTCCTGGCCGGCGGGATCATGGCCATGATCATGCGCGCCCAGCTGATGGGGCCGGACAACCGCATCGTGTCCGACCAGCAGTACAACGAGCTGTTCACCATGCACGGCACGATCATGCTGCTGCTGTTCGCGACGCCGACGTTCGTCGGGTTCGCCAACGAGATCATGCCGCTGCAGATCGGCTCGCCCGACGTGGCGTTCCCCCGGCTGAACCTGTTCAGCTACTACCTGTTCCTGTTCGGCGGCCTGATCCTGCTGATCAGCTTCATCACCCCGGGCGGCGCGGCGGCCTTCGGCTGGTACGCCTACTCGCCGCTGACCAGCTCGCTGTACTCGCCGGGCGTCGGCGGCGATATGTGGATCATGGGCCTGGTGCTGGCCGGGTTCGGCACGATCCTCGGCGGGGTCAACTTCGTCACCACGATCTTCTGCATGCGCGCGCCGGGCATGACCATGTTCCGGATGCCGCTGTTCAGCTGGTCGACCCTGGTCACCAGCATGCTGGTGCTGCTGGCCTTCCCGGTGCTCACCGCGGCGCTGCTGGTGCTCGAGATCGACCGGAAGCTCGGCGCGCAGGTGTTCAGCGCATCCAGCGGCGGGGCGATCTTGTGGCAGCACCTGTTCTGGTTCTTCGGGCATCCCGAGGTCTATATCGTCGCGTTGCCGTTCTTCGGCATCATCAGCGAGGTCCTGCCGGTGTTCTCGCGCAAGCCGCTGTTCGGCTACAAGGGCATGGTCGGCGCCCTCATCGCGATCGCCGGCCTGTCGCTGACGGTGTGGGCGCACCACATGTTCACCACCGGCGCGGTGCTGCTGCCGTTCTTCTCGTTCATGACCTTCCTGATCGCGGTCCCCACCGGGCTGAAGTTCTTCAACTGGTGCGGCACGATCTGGCGCGGCCAGCTCACGTTCGAGCCCGCGATGCTGTTCGCGCTCGGCTTCCTGGTCGTGTTCTTGTTCGGCGGGCTGACCGGCGTGATCCTGGCCTCGCCGCCCTTGGATTTCGCGGTCAGCGACTCCTACTTCGTCGTGGCCCACTTCCATTACGTGCTGTTCGGCACCGTGGTGTTCAGCACGTTCGCCGGGTTCTACTTCTGGTGGCCGAAGTGGACCGGCAAGATGCTCGATCACACCCTCGGCAAGTGGCACTTCTGGTCGGTGTTCATCGGCTTTAACCTGACCTTCCTGGTGCAGCACTGGCTGGGCATGATAGGCATGCCGCGCCGGGTGGCGAACTACCCGTTCCTGCCGCACCTGGCCACGACCCTGAACGACATCTCATCGATCGGCGCGTTCATACTCGGCGCCTCGACGTTCATCTTCTTCTACAACGTCTACAAGACCTGGAGGAGCGGGGAGCGGGTCACCGCCGACGACCCGTGGGGCTTCGCCAACTCGCTGGAGTGGGCCACGTCCTGCCCGCCGCCGCGGCACAACTTCACCTCGATCCCGCGGATCCGGTCCGAGCGGCCCGCGTTCGACCTGCACTACCCGCAGATCAGAACGGGCCGGGACCGGGCGGCCGAGAAGGTAGCGATCGGCGCCTCTACCGGCGGCTCGGAGTAGGGGAGGGTCACCATGAAGGTCGAGGGCTACCTGTTCCTGGGCTGCGCCGTCTTCTTCGGCGCCAGCGACTACGTCTACTGGCACTTCTCGCACGACCCGACCGGGTCGACCGCGCTGGCCATCGCGGTGGGGCTCGCCTTCCTGATCGGGTTCTACGTCCTGTTCACCGGACGGCGGCTGCCGCCCCGGCCGGAGGACGAGAGAGAGGGCGAGATCTACCAGAGCACCGGCGAGCTCGGTTTCTTCAGCCCGCACAGCTGGTGGCCGCTGTTCCTGGCGCTGGCCGCCGGGGTCGCGGCGATCGGCGTGGCCATCGGCTGGTGGCTGTTCCTGATCGGGATCCTCATGGTGCTGCTGGCCACGATCGGGTTCGTGTTCGAGTACTACCGCGGCCACTACGCCCACTAACCGCACGAAACCTGCCTAAGGCGCCCCAGGCACTCCTGGGGCGCCTTTCGGTACCGTTGCGCCCATGGACTGGCTGCGGGACGCGACGACGCGCTGGGTGCGGATTATCGGCGCGGCGGACGACGGTGACAGGACGCCATTGGACGAGGCCGTACAGCAGATCAACGCCCTTGGTGAGACGCCGGGGAAGAAGGGCGGGATCGGCAGGCTGAAACGCGGCGCCTGACCGGCGCGGCAGCCGCCCCTCCCGCGTCCGGATTCCCGCCCTGCTCGCCGGCCCTGCTCGCCGGCCCTGCTCGCCGCCCCTTCCGGGCCACACGGCGCCCCTCCATGAACGCTGATCTCGTATATTGAGACGCTAGGCTCATTATATGAGCACAACGAGGGACTGGTGGCGCGAGCGCGCCAGAGCCGCCCGGGAACAGGCCGGAGGCGGCGGCGCCGGGGAAGCGGCCGGGCGCCGGCGGCGGTGGGTGATCTTGTTTACCGGCATGGCCGCGATGACCGCCGGCTGCACGTTCCAGTACGGGCTCGCCTACCTGATCCCGGCCCTGCGGCGGGAAGGCCTGTCCCTCGAGCAGGCCGGGCTGCTGGTCGCGTGCCCGACCGCCGGCCTGTTGCTCACGCTCGTCGCCTGGGGCGCGGCGGCCGACCGCTGGGGCGAGCGGCTGGTGCTCGGCACGGGGCTGTCGCTGGCCGGCGCCGTCCTGCTGGCGGGGGCCACGGCCCATACCACCGCGGAGCTCGCCGCGTGCCTGGCCGCCGCGGGCGCGGCCGGGGCCTCCGTCTACGCCGCGAGCGGGCGGCTCATTCTGGGCTGGTTCGCCGGTCACGAGCGCGGCCTGGCCATGGGCATCCGGCAGAGCGCACAGCCGCTCGGCGTCGCGGTCGCCGCGCTCGTGCTTCCGTCGCTGGCCGGTCACGGCCGCTCCGCCGCGCTGGTGTTCCTCGGGGCGTTCTGCCTTGCGGCCGCCTCGCTGGTGGCGCTCACCGTTCGCGACCCTCCGCGGCGGAAGCACGAGCGGGCCGGCCGGCGCTCGCCGTACCGCGAGCCGATGCTGTGGCGCATCCACGCCGCCAGCTCGCTGCTGGTCGTCCCGCAGTTCACCGTGGCCACATTCGCGCTGGTCTTCCTGGTCGACGCGCGCGGGTGGCACGCCACGGAGGCGGGGCGGGTGCTCGCGGTGGCCGCGCTGTGCGGCGCCGCCGCCCGGCTCGGCGCCGGGTTCTGGTCCGACCAAGTGGGCCGCCGGATGGGCCCGATGCGATCGCTGGCCGTGGCCACCGGGCTCATCATGCTGGCGCTGGCCGCGGCCTCGGCCAGCGCATCGCCGCTCGCGGTGGCCGCCCTGCTGATCGCCGCCGTGCTGGCGGTGAGCACCAACGGCCTGGCCTTCACGGCCGTCGCCGAGCGGGCGGGGTCGTCCTGGGCCGGCCGCGCGCTCGGCATTCAGAACACGGCCCAGAACGCGTTCGCGGCGGCCACGCCGCCGGTGATCGCCGCGGTGATCGGATCGGCCGGGTACCCGGCGGTATTCGGCGTGGTGGCGGCGTTCCCGTTACTGGCCGCGGCGCTGGTCCCGGTGGCGGCCGAGCGCCCGGCCGGGCTGGACCCGTCCTGACGGGGACCGGCGCGGGCCGGTTCCGACTGGGACAATGGTCCGACCCCCGGCGAAAGGCGGCAGATGGACGTCTACGAGGCTCTGTACACCACGCGCGCGATGCGCCGGGTGCGGCCCGATCCGATCCCGTATCCCGTGCAGGCGCGCATCCTGGACGCGGCGATCCGCGCGCCGAGCGGCGGCAACGCCCAGGGCTGGCGGTTCATCCTGGTGGACGATCCGGCGGTCAAAGCCGAGCTCGGCCCGCTCTACCGGGACAGCATCGCCCAGCTCTGGGCCACGGCCTACCGGGACCTGATCGAGAAGGCCCGCGGCGCACCCGGTGAGCCTGCCCACCGCAGCACGCTGCGCATGGTGGCCTCCGCGCAGCACCTGGCCGATCACTTCGAGGAGGTGCCGCTGTTCCTGCTGGCGTTCTCCCGTGGCGACGGTTCGGGCGGGTCCATCTACCCCGCGGTGTGGAGCGCCCAGCTCGCCGCCCGCGCCGAGGGCGTGGGCAGCGCGCTCACCACCGTGCTCGGGTTCTTTCACGGCCCGCAGGCCATGGAGATACTCGGCGTCCCCGACGGCCACGGCTGGAGCATGGCCTGCTGCGTGTCCTTCGGGTACCCGACCGGCCGCTGGGGCGTCGCACCCCGTCGTCCCGTTGCTGAGATCGCCTATCGCAACGCGTGGGGCGAGGACCTTGGCCTGGACATCCCCGGGCCGCTCTGGCCGCGTGAGGGCGCCTGAGCGGCGCGCTGGGCCGGCCGGTCAGGCCTGGCCGTCGCCCCGGTCCTCGATCGCGGCGTCGTCCGACTCGGTCCCGGCCGGGACGGCCGCGTGGTCGGGCTCGCCGTGGCCGTTGCCGTGCCCGTTGCCATAGCCGTCGCCGTGAGCGTCCATCGGCACGCTCTCGGTGAGCACCTTGTACGCCTCCTGCCGCACCCGGCCCAGGGGGCCGCGCATCCCGGGCGGCGGCACGTCGGAGTCGCCGGCGGCGGCTCCCGCGGGCAGGCTGGGCACGGGCTGCCTGGCCTCGACCACGGCGCGCTCCTCGTCGTTGAGCGGCCGGGTGAGCTCGACGTACTCGCCGGTGGGCAGCTGCCGGATGATCCCGGTCTCCACGCCGTGCTCCAGCAGGTGCATGTCCTTGCGCTGCAGGCCCAGGCAGATCCGTTTGGTCACCCAGTAGGCCACGACGGGGCCGATGAAGATCGCGTATCTCGCGACCTCCGTCGTCACGTACAGGGAGATGCTCAGGTGGTCGGCGATGACGTCGTTGGCGCCCTCCAGCCAGAGGATCCCGTAGAACGTGATCGCGGCGATGCCGATCGCGGTCCGCGTGGGCGCGTTTCTCGGCCGGTCGTTGATGTGGTGCTCGGATCTGTCTCCGGTGATCCACTGTTCCAGGAACGGCCAGAGCGCGGCGCCGGTCATGATGAGGCCGAGCGGCACCAGGGCGGGCAAGAGCACATCCCAGGCGACGGTATGGCCCCAGGCATCCCAGGTCCAGCTCGGCCACATGCGCAGCGAGCCCTCGAGGAAGCCCATGTAGAAGTCGGGCTGCGATCCGGCCGAGATGCCGGACGGATTGTACGGGCCGTACAGCCAGATCGGGTTGATCTGCGCGAACGTGGACGCCAGGGCCAGGGCCCCGAAAATGAAAAAGAAGAACGCCCCGGTCTTGGCCATGAAGTACGGGTACATCGGGGCGCCGACCACGTTCGTGTTGGTCTTGCCCTTGCCCGGCATCTGGGTGTGCTTCTGGTGGAACATGATGAACAGGTGCGCGGTGATCAGCGCCAGGAACAGGCCCGGCAGCAGCAGCACGTGGATGATGTACAGCCGCGGGATGATGTCGTGGCCCGGGAACGGCCCGCCGAACAGGAAGAACGAGAGGTAGGTGCCGACGATCGGGATCGAGAGCAGCACGCCCTCGGTGATCCGCAGCCCGGTGCCGGACAGCAGGTCGTCGGGCAGCGAGTAGCCGAACAGGCCCTCCAGCAGGCTGAGCGTGAACAGCACGATCCCGATCAGCCAGTTCACCTCGCGCGGCTTGCGGTAGGCGCCGGTGAAGAAGATCCGCAGCATGTGGGCCAGGATCGCGGCCACGAACAGGTCCGCCGCCCAGTGGTGGATCTGCCGCATGAGCAGGCCGCCGCGGACGTCGAAGCTGATGTTCAGGGTGGAGGCGTAGGCCTCGCTCATCCGGACGCCGTCGAGGTTGTGATAGCTGCCGTGGTAGACGACGTCGGTCATGCTCGGCTGGAAGAACAGGGTCAGGAACGTCCCGGTCAGCAGCAGGATGATGAACGAGTACAGCGCGATCTCGCCGAGCAGGAACGTCCAGTGGTCCGGGAAGATCTTGCGGAAGAAGGTGCGAAAGCCCTTCGCTCCGTGGAACCGGTCATCCAGCC
>Ga0335074_10001166_pt1 | contig 35760 bp, 37 predicted proteins | sample Lox_Sample_23_FD_206715 | JGI IMG/M metagenome (GOLD analysis project Ga0335074, IMG submission 206715) | Soil microbial communities from Loxahatchee National Wildlife Refuge, Florida, United States - Lox_Sample_2.3 | ecosystem: Environmental > Terrestrial > Soil > Wetlands | place: USA... | reverse complement strand
GCAGCGGGCGAATTTACGCAATTCCTCAACGCTTTTCGGTCTTCGAGCAGCTGTGGTGCCTCATAGTTAATGACATAGCGGAATTGCAGTTCGATGTTAGGGTGTCGAATGCTTTTCATGAACGCATCGAGTGCGCTGCTCAGTGCTTCCAGGCGATCGGCATCTGCAAACTGCGTGGCGACGCCAGAGCATTCCCATCCGGCACAGAAAGAGCCGTCGCGCCGCACAATCAAGCTGTCGCGGATTTCGGAGATTGGGACTCGCGCAGCGAGCGAGGATAGTTTCACGTCATTCTCCGCCTCGGATCGCCGACGCGCTGAATCGGCGACCTCTGGCAAGAAGACTGCCATCGCGAGGGTCGCAACTGCGAGAGCGCCGATAAGTGCGGCGACAAGATGAATTGCTGAAGCTTCGATCATTGCTCGTCCTCGATTAAGTAAGGCGTGTCCGGACCGCCGCACCGCGCACTATGCGCCTTCGGGCGAAAGTAGTGCTGAATCCACGCGACGAGATATCCACGCGGCTTGCCGTGTTTTGCCCACCGAATCAGCACAACCAACACGACAGCCGAGCCGTAGGTCATCACGGCTGAGACGGGCAGAAATCGGAGAAACACGCGATGGATGTGATCGCCGATCAGCCGCATGACAATCGCCCACGCGATCACAAATCCCCAATCCTCCAGTTCGAGTCCGAAGAACTCAGGTCGAACCGAGAGTGAGCGCGCGACGGGTTTGAGACGAAGTGGCATGAATCAGCCTGCAAAAGTCCGAAGGAGTTGCAGAACTGAGGACAGCAGCAGGGCACCGCCAGCGCCGGCCCATTGCTTACCGCTGGGGCGTTCGCGGGCGATGTTGGCCACTGCCCAGATGACGAGGAACCCAGCGCCGAAAATGCCAAGGCCCTGAGCGTAGCTGAGCGCGTTTGAGAAAAACGTAGTGACTTGATCGCCGCCAATTTGAGCGAAGGCGGGCGAGGCAAGCAGCAGGGTAACAACACTTGTTCCGATTGCGCGAGCGAAGCGACGCAGTCCGATTCGGCGCTTTCGGCGAGCGTACCTCAACATTGACAGTCCTCCTTGAGAACACCAAATTGGAGTCTGCCGGAGCTAAGGAGTTGGGAGCAGAATCAGCAGCAGGGAGGGTGGCGTTCGCTGAGAATCCTGCTCCCGGTTGGTTAAATCAACGCTCTATTTACGGCTCTCGCAGTTCGTTGATCCGAGTCACGCCGCTATGGGCGGAACGTCAGATTCGAGCTGCGGGCCACGGTGGCTCTGCTCTGGCGAGATTCCCTTCTCACTATTCCTAATGCACATCTCGCCGGAGAAAGTTTGCGCATCCAAAGAAGAATTTTTTGAATTTGTATTATTGAGAGCCGCTTGGGTGCCTCGAACGGGCTGTTCTCCCCGGCCAAGGCGGCGTAAGCGGTTGATGGCTCTATACACGCGGAAGTAGAGCGCACGGGCGGACGGCCCGCCTTCTCCGCTGCCCAACTCGTTGCGATGAAAGCCGTCGCAATGGAACTTACGAACGAGTTCGCATTCGCTTGCTGACAGGACGCCCATGCGCCGCGCTTTCGATAGAAGTTGTTCTAGAATAACTGCTTCTTCGAAATTGCGGGCTTGGGTTTCTGGAACGTTCGCGGCAATCTGCTCCAGAGGAAGTGATTGCCGCAGTTCGCCAATTGCCCACCGAAAAAGGCTCTGACGAAACCGTCTCGACAGCGCAGCAGGCAAATGGCCATTGAGAGTCTGCATCTCCGGTGACCTCGCAGTCTCCAGGAAGCACAAAGCCGCCTGTTGCGCGACATCCTCGGGACACAGGACAGGAAATTTTTGGCAGACCTCCCTATAAACCTTGTGGATAGCGGGGGCGTACGCCGCGAGAAGCAATTGCTGCCCGATTTCTTCGGCAGTCCTGTCTGCGATGGAATCGACCAACGCGTGCAGGATTCCGTTCCAAGTCTTGTGGTTTACAGCCTCGACTCGCTCGTGCTCGTGCAACTGCGCGATCACGTCGGCAGGCGAATCGAAGTGGTTCAGAATGGGGTGGCTCAGGGCAAGCGCTTGGAATTGGGTTTGGGCTATTTGTGTGCTTAGTGAATTGAGCAGATTTCGCTCAACCTGACATACGACACAGCAGCAATTGTTCTCCTTTAGCATCAGTATTCGGCTCCTGACGGAGACTCGCGAGCAGCCGGAGAGATGCCTGTAAGCGATGCACGTCAATCCTTCGTGCTTCGATTCCGCCCTGGCAGCCCATTCTGAATTTCCCCGTCATACCTATGAGGCAAGTTTTCGGGAAAAACTCAGAAAAACTTTTCAGAATGTTTTTCATCCGACTCGGTTGGTTTACGTCGGTGGCTTGCTCCTCTGCTTCGCCTAAGACACCCGGCCCTGCTCTTCCGCGGGCCTGGGCTACCGTCGAGATACAGGCATTTCTTACTTGAGGGGTAATCGCTTCCGAACAAATTCCCCAATGCGTTCGGCGGCGGGAGGATCTTGGTTCGCGAGCACAGCCACCACATACCCAATTCGGGGATAGATATCCAACTCGCCGTTCATTCCCGGAGCGCCGCCGTTGTGCCCGTATGACCGCAGGGCGTCTCGGCGGTCTACGAATCCGAATGCATACTTCGTCCCTTCTCCGATGGAGACTTTGCCACTTGTGAGCATCTCCGTGTATTTCGCATTGAGCAACTTATGTGCTTGCAGTGCGTCGGCGAAGCGCAGGAGGTCGGTGACCGTCGAGTAGCCACCGCCCGCCGAGGTGCCTCGGTAAGGAAGCGTATCGGTGTTCGGCCGAAATCCGCCGCCCGGTCCTAGGTTCGTATAGCCGACCGCGCAGCTTGCCGTGGCTTCCTGTATTCCGAAGAGAACGTGTGCATCGCCCGAAAAGGGCACCCCATGCTGCGACGCGCACTCACGCCACGCCGTTTCGCGTCCGCAGGACACATCGGAATCTTCTATCGCAATGAAGTTCGAGGTCTCGTTGACACCGCTCTTGCTAGCTATGGACTGAACCGAAACCTTTGCGTCACGACCCCTCACTTCTACACGGCTGTCCAAATTGTGGCTAAATCGGACTTGCTTGCTGTGGTTCCCGCGGGGCTGGCGGACCGTTTCAGCGAATCGCTTGGCTTTCAGGTATGGAAAATGCCTGTGCGGATGCCACCGTTGCATATGCGTTTGCTCTGGCATCAGCGCACGACCGAGGACGCCGGACTGAATTGGATTCGAAAACTGATCGCGTCCGAAAAGCGCATTAGGACCGAAGCTAAATTGGCTGAGCCGGGCGCATCAAGATGAAGTTGAAGCGCGTGCCGGAGGCCACAAGACCGTGGCGAGCACTCAGGTCGAACTCTGCCTCAGGCTAGCAAGGATTTCCAGGTACCGGTCGAAGCACGGCGAACAGCAGGTCAAGTGTTCGCTGATCTCCGCGTCGCGCGCCTCAACGGGATGTTCCGCCATGCGCTGGAGGTCGGAATCCGCTGGACAGCCAATTCGTTGAGGATTGGGGAAGGCTTCAGAGAGATAAGACCTGGCGAAGCCGAGAAACTCGGGATCGTCAAAATCGTTAAGCGGGCGATGACTTTTTCTTGGCATCGGTTCGCATGGCCCGGTTCGTCCCTTTATTCTGATCGGTTCGGGTCGCGGATAGCAATGACTTCTTTCGCTTTATTTTCGCAAGTTCCGCTCTAACGCGCCGTACCGCGTCGAGGAGTCTGACTTCTGCGGTATGGGCGGAGATCCCATGCACTTTCCCGACTTCTTCCCAGGTGTCCCCTTCCAACCTTCGCCAGCACATGTCTTTCTCGACGAAATCGAATCGGGCCAAATACTCTTGCAGCAGAATCTGCATTTCCAATTGGCGCGATGGGTCTGCTGATGTCCGGTCCAACACCCGTTCTGCGGTGACGGCGTTCAGCAATGCGACTTCTTTGTGCTTGAGGCGATTCACTTGCCTCGCGTACGCGCGAAAGATATAGCCCGGCAAATTGCGTATGGGCGCCGATTCAGCCGCCGCCTCTCTCACCGCAAGCTGCTTCGAAACTGTTGCCGCAATCTCCTCCAAAGTGTTCGCGACAACGGCGGGGTCGCCGAGCGTGTCCATGCCATGGTTGAGCGCCCTTTCGAAAACTGCTTCCGCCGCTGCAAGCACTTTTGGACCGATTTGCCTGCCGCGCCGGTCTACGGAATTGAGCCGAGAAACACGTGGGGGACCATCGCCGTCGCTCGCCATTGTGGTTCGTCCTTCGTTTTTGGGTCGTCTTTGATTACGAAAAGACTGTGCGAGAACCGTACTGCGGCGTGCTCATAAACTGAGGCGGCGTCGCAGACAGTTTTCACGTCTGCGCTTTTGTTGCGGGCTGGGGCAAGATTGCGTACTGTTCGTCGATTTCGAGTTAAGATGCTGGCTATCGCTCTCGCGTTCAGCGGGAATGTACTGACGCGAGGATTTGTAACAATTCGGTAATATTCAAGTCGATCTGGGCAGGCATATTCTGCCTCAAATTTCGCGCAAGGGGAGAGCGAAAATGTGGCAAAGAGCGATCCTTCTCCTATTCTTCGCGGTTCTGTCAATGGTGGGTTGCAATTCGGTCCCGGACATCTCGGGCGTGTGGAAAGGCACCATTCAGGCGAGTGCCGCCGGAGGGAAAGGCAATTGGCAAGGGTCTACGGAGCTAACGCTGAATCAAAGCGGCAATTCGCTCACCGGCACCTTTGTCTTTACGCAACCGCAGGCTGGGCGCGTCCAGGTTCCGATTACCTCGGGAATCGTTTCGAAAAATGCCGTGACGTTTTCCGGTCAAAGCGAGTTTCCACTCGGTGGCTCTATGGAGGTCACGTTTCACGGGACAGTGAGCGGGACTTCGTTGACGGGAACGACAGACATGACTTCGCGCGGGCTGTTCGGAACCGTCACAAACACCGGCCCGCTAACATTAACCAAACAGTAGATAACATGTTCGGTTAATTTGGCAGTGAAGATTTCTAAATCCAAGTTCATCGCTGGCGTGCAATGCCTGAAACGGCTGTACCTGCTTGTCCATGCCCGCGAACTGGCAGCGCAGCCGGACAGTTCAGACCAAGCCATTATTGAGCAGGGGCGTGAAGTTGGCCTACTTGCCCGTCAACTGTTCCCCGGTGGCGTGGAAGTAGATGGTTCGGGCGGACTCGAAGCAGCGATCCGCGCGACCCGAGAGCTTGTTAAGAATCCCGATGTTCCTGCCATTTTCCAGACCGCCTTTGAGTATAACGGCGTAGTCGTCAAGACCGACATACTCCAACGCCGGAAGGAAATCCTTTGGCGTCTTGTCGATGTAAAATCCACGGCCGATTTGAAAGACCACCACGCGGAAGACGTGGCAATCCAAAGCTATGTCCTCTCGCATTCCGGGCTGAAATTGGTCTCGGTCTGGTTGGCTCACATCAACCGGTCATACGTACTGACTGGAACAGCAGTTGACCCTCGCTAATTCGACGCACGCGCTTTTGAAGTTTGAACCGAAGACTCTGCAAATATTCCGTGTGCATTAGCTCCCCATAGATTTGAGAGTTTCTCTTAGATCAGCGAACGCCCGCTGTATCCGTTGATGCGCAACAGCCAATTCACCTGAAGCATCATCGGTTTGAAGTGTATTCTTGCACCCCCGGCAAATGATCGGCGCGCCCAAGCGTGCTTCCTGAAATGTGATGGTGTTGTAAAACCCGCAAGAAGGACACGGAAACTCGATGGGGACAGACGCAAATTGCATCGCTCGCTAATCCTAAATGAATCGAAGCCCCAATTGGACCTAACTAGCGCGAGGTGCGAACGCGCCGAGATGCTCCGTTGGGGCCGACATTGGACATCTCGACCTTAATTCCCGACGTGTTGATCTCTTCGGCCAACCTTTGACGCCACTTTCCGTGCTTGTCGTAAGGCACCCAAACGGTACCGTGAACATCTGACGGCAACTCGACTTCTCCCACCTGAAGCGGACAGACTCGTTGACGGCCCAGCCGTGAACTCTAGCAACAGGTCGTTTCGTGGCGTAAGCGTCATGTTTCTCGACGAGAGTGCGCACCACCATTCCGCAGATTCCCGTTTCGATTTTTGGTAAGGCTCATCGGACCGTAAGTTTATCACTGGGAAGACCGCGCCGCGTCTCTGAGCGCGAACAGCGCGTTCGAACAATCGTACCCAAACAACGACTATGCTGCCGGAGAGCTGTCCCTCTTTGAGTACGTCAACACATTGATTAATTCATCGCCGATCCGGTTTGGCTAGAATGCGCCGCGTACCCTTACATTTAGAGGGGAAACGGTGAGAACCTTGCTCAAGGTCGCGTCTGTGGCGGTCCTCGCCTATGCCACCGCGCATTCGCACAACAACCGGCCCCGCAGGTCTCATGGCACTGAGCCCCTGCGGCAAGGACGTGAGTCATTCCGATTCCGTATTAGTCCGATTCTGGGCCTGGTTTTCCGTTCCTCCGAAGTCCAACAGATTCAGATGTTTTTTTACCCTGCAAGCAAGCTATCCAGAGATAGAATCTGGCCCAAGGAGCAAACGGTGAGGCAATGGCGTATCTTCTTACCTCACCGTGAATGCATACCACTCAGGGCGGTATCCCGACCCCCGCCAGTGAAGACCTACACCACCCAACACGCGGCCAAAGCTGTCGGGATTGACTGGGCCACCTTGTGGCGATTGATGTGTTCGAAGCGGGCGAAGTTTGAGAAGCCGAGAACGAAAACGACGACAGGTTACATCTGGACGGCCAGCGACGTGGAAAAACTGCGGCGCTATTGCAAAAAAGCTCGCGTTGGCAGGTACTCTCAAAAGGACGGGCTGATCAGCCGCGCCGTAAAGCTGAACGGCTGGCCATCTTTTGCGCGATATGGAAAAGCAATTTCTGATTATCTTGACTCACTCTCCTGAACTGACGGAGCGTGCTCGCGTCTTTGCCCGAGGCTCCCCGTTCGGCCTCGCGTCCGTTCTTCGATTTCTCGGTGGCGCAGGAGCCTTCGGCGGCTCCTCGGCATCATAGAACAGCGCGTGCATCGGAACTTCCATGGCTCTGGCCATCTTCTCGACTACAGCACTCGGACGAGCGATCGCCGAACGACAGCGTCCGGCAGGCCTGGTGCATCATTCGGATGGGTTCTTCAATACGCTTTCGAGGAATACATACGAAGCTTGCAAAAGCGTCAGACGATCCCGCGCATGAGTCGGCCGACAAATTCGTATCACGACGCTGGTTGTGAAAATCTGGCTTGCGCCTCATTTCGACCTTTCCTGCCAAGAACTCGTCGGCAAAGGCAACGAGGATGCACCTTTCGCGTTGGTTGGCAATCGGTTTAAATCGCCCCAGTGGTCACCACTCAGCCAATTGTGTAAGATTCGGGCGATCATGCTGCACGGTGTGCTCGATTCCGAAGCGAGAACCAACAAGTGATCGTAGAGGTTGCCCAAGCCGCGAAAGACTCCCTTTCGCTTAATCCGATCAACCGCTGGGTGTGGGTGTTTCCCGTTGTCGAGTCGATTCACATCTGCGGATTTACGCTCCTCGTTGGGACCGTCGCCGTGCTCGACCTACGGCTCGCGGACCTCGCATTGACGCGCCAGTCTATCCCGCGGCTGCAGAGCAGCCTAGCGCCGTGGATCTACCTGGGCATCGCGGTGCAGTTTGTCACTGGTCCTTATCTCTTCACGGCTTCGCCGCACGACTATATCCACAATCCATCATTTCGGATGAAGATGGTGTTTCTCGCCGCGGCGCTCTTGTTTCATTTCACGGCGGTCCGCGGCGCGGCGAGGCAGTCGCGGGGGCCTACTGTTTTTTGGCGCCGACTGATTGCTTTGGTGTCGTTGGGTCTCTGGGCATGCGTGATAATCAATGGACTGGGAATCGGATTCTGGTCTGTCAACGATTGAATTGCCAATGGGCCATGCTCCGCCATCAACCCCCAGACCGTTTTTCAGAACAGCGTTGACTTTCGGGTTTGGCGATGTAGTATGCGGCCAGGGGGCGCAGGATTGCGGCATCCTGGCGAGGGCGCTTCGGCATAATTCCTGGATCATCGCTCTAAATAGCCTGATCGCGGTTGCCTCATTTTTCGAGGTTTGCCCACTAAGCGAGATTTTTTCTGCTCGTCGGCTCGATTGCGCCGGTCGATCTGGGTGTCTTGGGAGTCGCAGGACGCCGCCAAAGCGCTGCGGTGGTCGCCGAGAGCATGTCCCCGTGGATGTGGATCGCTCGGATCTTTGCGACGGTTTCGGGATGTTTCCGAGGTTCGCCGGAGACGTGATCGACTTCGGCCTTCACTTTTTCCCGCAAAGGCGCCGGTGTTAGGAAGGCGGCGTTCTTGGTCGGGACCTTTTTCTGAGGGCAAACGGCCGCACCGAAGGGTGCGACAATCCATGGAGCCGGGTAATTTGATTCCGCGACAGCACAGCCAGGCGAGAGGCTCGCGGGCATGAGCGCCGCGTTAATGGCGTTCGCCAAGTGGCTACAGGGCACGGAGTATGCGCAGTACATCAGCAGTTCCGATTGGGTCTATCCCTTTGTTCAGCTCACGCATTTCACTGGCCTCTCGCTCTGGATCGGCACCGATCTCGCGCTGGACTTTCGCCTGCTCGGTCTCGGCAGAAAGCGACAAACCGCAGCCGACCTTTCGAAGAGTCTCTTTGCCTGGAATTGGGTCGGATTCGCGATTGCGGTCTGCGGCGGGTTCAGCCTATTCGCAAGTTCGGCGACGAAATACGTGATCAATCCCGCGTTTTTGATCAAGCTCGGAATCCTAATCCCTTGCGCACTGGTCGTACACATTACCAATCAGCAAAAAGTGAAAATGTGGGGAGCCAAGGCGGAAGTTCCGGGTATCGCAAGATGTATGGGCCTCCTCGAATTGGTTCTGTGGCTCTGCGTCGTGACCGCCGCGGTCTCGATTCCGACCTTCGAAATATTCGGCAGCTGACGGCCGCGTTTCCTTTTTCGTGAGACTCGGGCGCGTGGGACTGCGGTGAGAATCTCGAACTCGCTGGTCTTGCGTTTGAGCGCGCCGTCGGCGCTTACGAGGTTCCTTGCATCCTTGAGACCACTCCGACTTGCCTCAGTGACTTTCATCGACGGAACGCAATATTTAGGTTGACAGGAGATGAACACTACATTACCTTGGGGTCCGTTTGCTGGTGGCATTTCTATTCCGAAATGCCTAAAGGGAACCCGGTGCGAGTCCGGGACTGCCCCGCAGCGGTGAGCAGGATCGAAAGCCCAGAGATCACTGGTTCTCTCCAGAACCGGGAAGATGGGCCGGTAGAAATGCCGTCAAATTGGACGGCCATGCCTGCGAGTCCGAAGACCTGCCAGTAACCATGCCAAGCCCGGCATGAGATCAAGCGAGCCTCCGAGGGAGAGGCGAGTACCGGCGCGATCATTCGGCTGTTAGTGGATGAGCGCTGCTTTATTCGCGTCGCCGCCCGAGGCCAAGGAGTTCTCTATGGCCGCGTCCGCAACCCACGACCTGGGTCAGCATCTCTCCGTGCCACCGTCGCCACTTACTCCGCCACCCGGCAGCGGTTCCAGAACCATACAGGTAATTCGGCGAAACGGCGCTTTTTCGGCATTTGATTCGACCAAAATTTCGGCAGCTATCACGAAAGCGTTCGTCGCAGTCGAAGGCACAGGAGCGGAGGAGTCACGCCGAATTCACGAGACCGTCGAGGTGTTGACGCAACACATTGTTGAGGCGCTCTCGCGCAGAGCCGACCCAGCACGAGCGATTCATATTGAGGACATTCAAGATCAGGTTGAGCTAGCGCTAATGCGCGGCGGTGAACACAAAGTTGCCCGCGCCTACGTGCTTTATCGCGAAGAGCGTGCCCGTGCGCGCCGCGCCCGGGCGAGTCAGAGTACGTCGCTGGCTATTCCGCAATTCCGCGTGCGCTTCGAAGATGGCCGCATGGAACCGCTCGACGAACCTCGGATTGAGCGGGAAGTCAAAGCTGCCTGCGAGGGACTCGACGGCGTATCGGCGGAAGCAGTCTTGGCAGAGGTGCGAAGAAATCTCTATGACGGCATCCTGCCTCGTGAGATCTCGCAAGCTGAGACGATGGCGGCGCGATCTCTTGTAGAACAAGAGCCGAACTATAGTTTCGTCAGTGCCCGCTTGTTGCTGAACCAATTACGCGAGGAAGCTTTGCGGTTTGTCACGCCCGGCGCGTCAGTTTATTCGCCGAATCAAATTGACTTTCTCTACGCGGAATACTTTCCGGCGTTTATTCGCCGGGGAATTGATCTTCAGCTTCTTGACCCGGAACTCGGAAAATTCGACATAGTCCGGCTGTCGGCTGCGCTGAAGCCCGAACGCGATCGCAATTTTCAGCTTCTCGGGTTACAGACACTTTACGATCGATACTTTCTCCATAAGGAAGGCGTCCGCTTCGAACTCCCGCAGGCATTTTTCATGCGCGTGGCAATGGGATTGGCGCTGCGCGAGCTTGATCGGGATGTCCGAGTGATCGAATTCTACGATCTAATCTCGTCGTTTGACTTCATGTGCTCCACGCCGACGCTTTTCAATTCTGGAACGCCGCGCCCGCAACTGTCTTCGTGCTTCCTGACAACGGTTTCGGACGATCTGGACGGGATTTTCAAGGCGATCAAAGACAACGCGCTCCTTTCGAAATATGCCGGTGGGCTCGGCAACGATTGGAGCGGCGTCCGCGGCCTGGGCGCACACATTCGCGGAACGAACGGCCAGTCGCAAGGAGTGGTGCCTTTCCTCAAAGTCGCGAACGACACGGCTATCGCGGTGAACCAGGGAGGCAAGCGCAAAGGCGCGGTGTGCGGCTATCTGGAAACCTGGCACATCGATATAGAGGAGTTCCTCGACCTTCGCAAAAATACCGGAGACGACCGGCGGCGAACCCACGACATGAACACGGCAAACTGGGTACCGGATCTGTTCCTGGAGCGCGTCGAAGCGAATGCCGACTGGACGCTCTTTTCTCCCGACGAAGTCCCGGACCTTCACGATCTATGTGGAATAGCTTTTGCCGAGCGATATGCGTTCTACGAGGCTAGGGCACAGCGCGGTGAAATGAAAGTCTCGCGTACCCTGCGGGCGCAACACCTCTGGCGAAAAATTCTCGCGATGCTGTTTGAGACGGGTCATCCCTGGGTGACGTTCAAGGATCCTTGCAATCTGCGGTCACCTCAACAGCACGTCGGCGTGGTTCATTCGTCGAATCTATGCACGGAGATCACACTCAATACAAATCAACGCGAGATCGCTGTCTGCAATCTAGGATCGGTGAACCTGGTAAATCATGTCGCAAAAGATGGGATCGATAAGGCGCATCTGGAAAAGACCGTCAAGGCGGCGATGCGCATGCTCGACAATGTGATCGACATCAATATGTACACTGTTCCGGAGGCGCGCAATTCGAATCTGCGGCACCGTCCGGTGGGGCTCGGCATTATGGGATATCAGGACGCCTTGCACACACTGGGAATTCCGTTCGCGTCGGATGCCGCCGTTCGCTTCGCGGACGAAAGCATGGAACTCGTCAGCTATTGCGCGATCTCCGCGTCCGTCGATCTCGCTGCCGAGCGCGGCCGCTATTCCAGCTTTGAGGGTTCTCTTTGGAGTCGCGGCATACTGCCAATCGATTCTCTCGACCTGCTGCAAAAGAACCGCAAGCACGAGTTGAAGCTGGATCGGTCCGCGAGACTCGATTGGAGCGGTTTGCGAGAACGGGTGAAAACGATCGGAATGCGGAATTCCAACACGATGGCGATCGCGCCGACGGCGACGATTTCTAATATCTGCGGAGTGACACAGTCGATCGAACCGACGTACCGAAACCTATTCGCGAAATCGAATATGTCCGGCGACTTTACAGTTGTAAACCCGTTCCTGGTGCGCGATCTGAAAGACCGCGGCCTGTGGGATCAGGTCATGGTCAGCGATCTGAAATACTTCGATGGTTCGCTCGGTATGATTGATCGCGTGCCGGGCGATTTGAAGCAGTTGTACGCAACTTCATTCGAAATCGAACCGACTTGGTTGGTTCAGGCGGCGGCACGACGTCAGAAATGGATCGACCAGGCTCAGTCGCTCAATCTGTACATCGCCGAACCGAGTGGCAAGAAGCTCGACGCGTTGTATCGAGAAGCCTGGCAGTCGGGTTTGAAAACGACTTACTATCTGCGGTCTCGGAGCGCGACGCACGTGGAGAAGTCTACGTTAAAAGGAACCGACGGCAAGCTGAATGCAGTGCCCGTGGACGCTGCCCCACCGAAAATATGCGCGATCAATGACGCCGCTTGTGAATCGTGCCAGTAGGATTTTTTTCGAATATTGGAGGAGGGCGAGATGAGTATTCGGAACAGCCCCGTCCGGACAGCACCGGCAACGGAGCGGTTGTCCGTCAGGTCGCACACCGAGGCCGACGGTTTGGGCGAAATCACGCGTGGCGCGGCCCGCGTTCGCGCGGACGACAAGGCGATGATCAACTGCCATGCCGACGTTAACCAGTTGCTGCCGCTGAAGTACCGGTGGGCATGGGAGAAGTATCTGTCCGGTTGCAACAATCACTGGATGCCGACAGAGATCTCAATGCAGTCCGACATCGCGCTATGGAAAAGCCCGGCCGGCCTGACGCCTGACGAGCGAAGAGCTATCAAGCGTAACCTCGGCTTTTTCGCGGCTTCCGAGTCGCTTATTGCCAACAACATTGTGTTGGCAATTTATCGGCATCTTACGAGCCCTGAATGCCGGCAATATCTTCTCCGCCAGGCTTTTGAAGAGGCCGTTCATACACACACATTCCAGTACATTGTGGAAAGTTTGGGCCTGGATGAAGGCGAGCTATTCAATATGTATCGCGAAGTGCCCTCCATTACCGATAAGGCGGCTTGGGCGTTACACTACACACAGCATCTTGGTGACCCTTCGTTCCACACCGGCTCACTGGACGCAGATCAAGCGTTTCTGCGTGATCTCGTTGCTTTCTACGTGGTCTTCGAGGGTATGTGGTTTTACACCGGCTTTGCCCAGATTCTATCGCTGGGACGCCGAAACAAAATGGTCGGTGTCGCGGAACAGTATCAGTACATTCTGCGCGATGAATCGATGCACTTGAATTTCGGCATCGACGTTATCAATCAGATCAAAGCGGAAAATCCCGGCCTATGGACGAGCACCTTCCGGCAAGATGTGAGGGGAATGCTTCGCTTTGCGGCCGAACTCGAAGCGGCGTTCGGTCGGGATACCATGCCGAACGGTTTTCTTGGCCTGAATGCAAATCTCTGCGAGCAATACACGCACTTCATCGCCAACCGCCGGTGCTCACAGATCGGATTGGAAGCAGTGTTCCCGGCCACGGAGAATCCGTTCCCGTGGATGTCCGAGGCGATGGACCTGAAAAAGGAGAAGAACTTCTTCGAGACCCGCGTGATCGAATACCAGAATGGCGGTTCACTCAGTTGGGACTAGCCGTTTGCTCTGCCTCCGGGGTACAGCCGTCTGTTACGTTCGGTCGAAACCGGCGTCGGCGTCAGCTTCGCACTCGCTGCCAATCACCGCGCTCGGCGGAATCTCCCCGGTTCGTTGAATGCGGGAGTTCCAGTCATAGTAATTAAAGGCGAAAGCGGCGAGTTCCGGCGGTGGCGGGAGGAAGCGATCCGCGCAGACCATCGCTTCGATGTAATCGAAGATCATCCGGATCTGTGACGGCTGCGATATCGACTGAAAGAAGACGGACTGGCCGTCGAATTCCAGACTCGCCACGTTGGCGAGGGCACACGGTCCGAGGCAGCCGCCCTTCGTCAGATGCACTACCTTCCGGAGTTTGCGTTTGATCCACTCTTCCTTGTAGGCGTCGACCGGCACTGCCGCGTATCCGCGGTCGGTGCGGCCGCAGCAACACGCGCCGTAGCAATACGAAAGGTGCCCTCGTCTCTGTAAAATGTCGACCGTCCGCCCGTCCGGTTGCGTGACCTTGATTGAAGCCATTGCCGAGAATCACCTCGCGGCACACCAACCATAAATCAGAAACTAGAGTTTACGCCTCAGCCCGGCCTTCTCGGCCCGGTCGGGAGCTCGAAGCAAGACCGACCACAGCATGTCGACGACCCGTCGTCCTGGGTCCGGCCAGCTTCCGCCGGAACGGACGTAAGGATGCCGAATTCGTCCGCCGAAAGTCGCCCACAAGCACGGTTGGCATAATAGCAGGAGCCGAATTTCTGAACAATTCTGAGTTCCGTCGGGCTTCCCGCTCACCCACCGGCAGGCGCCCGCGAGCGAAACAAGCTCCCCCAATGACGATTGTGCGGCCACCTTCGGGTATACTCCCGAGGCCATGGACACCATCCTCGATGTACGCCACCTCTCCGTGCACTTTGGTCGGCGCCATGTCTTGCGCGACCTGAGCTTCAGCGTCCAACGCGGCACCTCGCTTGCCATTCTCGGACCAAACGGCGCGGGCAAGACGGTGCTTTTCCGATCGCTGGTTGGTGCGACGCCCTTTGACGGCGCAGTGCGCTGGGCCGCAGGTACACGTATCGGCTACGTACCTCAGAAGCTGGACCTCGATCGTGACATCCCGATTACGGGGCTCGATTTCCTGACAGCACGGATCGCGCTCGCGCGGGGCGCGCGGATCGACGTTTCGCGCGTACTGGCGCTCGTCGGCATTCCCCCCGACGTGGCGGACCAGCCGATCGGCGTCCTCTCGGGTGGCCAGTTCCAACGCCTGCTGCTCGCCTTCGCGCTGGTCGGTGATCCGAACGCGCTGCTGCTCGATGAGCCGACGACGGGAGTCGATGAACCAGGGCAGGAACAGATCAACGAGCTCGTCAGCATTCTTCAGCACGAGCACGCGCTGACCGTGCTGTTCATCTCGCACGAACTAACGGTGGTGAGTCGCTACGCCACGAACGTGCTGTGCTTGAGTCGCGGTGTTGCGTGCTTCGGTCCGCCACGCACGGTTCTCACGCCAGATCTCCTGCGTGACATGTACCGCACTGACGTGCATTACCACGTTCACGATAACGCCGATGACTGTTGACGCGCTGGCGCTCGCCGTAGTCATGGCCGTGGCCTCCGGCTTAATCGGCTGCTTTGCCGTAATGCGCCGGATGTCGCTTGCGGCGGACCCGCTGTCGCACGTCGCGCTGCCGGGCATCGGCATCGCCTTGGCGTTGCGGATCGGTCCGATCTTCGGCGCCGCGGCGTTGCTGTTCTTTGGTGCGCTCCTAGTATGGGCGCTGGAGAAACGGACCCGAGCTGCCACGGAAACGATGATCGGTATCGTCTTTTCCGCGGCGCTAGCTGTCGGAAGCATGACAACCTCGGGCGAGGAACTGATCGATGCGTTGTTCGGCACTCGCAGCGCGCTCAGGACATCGGAATTCATCTTCGGCCTCGTCGGCGCAATCGCTGTGATCGTCTTCGTTGTTGCACGACGGAACAGCCTGATCGTGATGCTGGTCTCTCCGGAAGTGGCGCGCACGGCCGGGATCAACGTTGGTCGGCTGAACCTGCTGTACCTTGAAGCGTTCGCGCTAACGATTGCGCTAGGGCTGCGTTACCTGGGCGTGCTGTTGATGGGAGCACTGATTATCGTGCCCGCGGCCACCGCGAAGGGACTGGCGCGCAACCTCACGAGCATGCTCTGCATGGCGGCTGGCATCGCTGTGCTGGCCACCGTAGTCGGCACGTGGGCGGCGGCGTGGCTGCATCGGGCCAGCGGCCCGCTAATCGTGATGACGGCGACCGGCGTCTTCCTGCTTAGCCTTGCACGAAAACCCGCATAATTATAGGCTTGCTAAGCTTCTTAGAGCAGAACACGTGGCCGCTCACAGCCGTATCACTCTCGTTTGCCATGCTACCACCCAGGCGCTACGTAGAGCTACCTTCGGCGGCGACGACTCGCTTGACGAGCTCGGCAAGGCCAAGGCGGCTCGGCTGGCCGGCAGTCTTGGGCGGGTAGATCACTGCTGGAGCAGCCCGGCGTTGCGGGCGCGCGAAACCGCCGCAGCGATGGGATTGACGGCGCTGGTGGATGAGCGGCTGCGCGAATGCGACTTCGGTCGTTGGACCGGCTTGCGGTTCCAGCAGTTGCTCTTCAAAGAGCCGAGAAAGTTGGTGTCGTGGATAAAAGATCCCGGCTCGGCACCTCACGGCGGCGAATCGATCCCGCAGGTGCTCGCCCGCGTGGCTTCGTGGATCGAGGAGCGTGGCCGCGCACAAGGGCATACTGTCGCCGTCACACACGCCAGTGTGATCCGCGCGGCGATCATTCATGTAATCCATGCCCAGCTGCCGTCGTTCTGGCGCATCGATGTGGTGCCGCTCTCACAAACGGATTTGCGCACGAACGGTCGACGTTGGGTGTTGCGCTCAATGGGACCCATCATCGCGAGCCAAGAGTGCGACTCAGCAACAAATATGCAAGTGAGATTGAATGAATTCGAGTGATAAGCGTTTCCTAATCTTCGGCATTTGCGTGGTCGCAGCTCTGCTGCTCTTGGCGCTGGTGAATCTATACCAAGCCAAGAACGCAGGTCCTCACGTAACGGATCTGTCGTATTCCGAATTTTTGGACGATGTCGCACGGGGGCAGGTTGCGAGTGTCGCGATGGCCGGCAACAGCATCGGCGGCGTTTTTGCTAACCATGGTCTATTTCGGACCTATGCGCCAGACGATCCCGACCTCGTGAAAACTCTTAGAGCCAAGGACGTTGCGATAACCGCCACAGCCGCGCCCCAAGGCGAATCAATCTGGGTCGGCGCACTGATCGACTTGCTGCCGATGGCCCTGCTCGTGGGCGTCGCGCTTCTCTTCATGCGCCGGGCGCCGGGCATGGGCGGCCGTGGCATGGGTCTCGGCAAGTCCAAGGCGAAGCTGGCGGCACAATCCCCCGATCGGGTCACCTTCAAGGATGTGGCCGGCGTCGATGAGGCCGTGGGAAGCCTGCAGGAGATCGTGGATTTTCTGCGCGACTCCCACAAATTTCAGCGGCTGGGTGGCCGCATTCCGCGTGGCGTACTAATGGTTGGCCCACCCGGCACCGGCAAGACGCTGCTGGCCCGGGCTGTTGCGGGCGAAGCAAACGTTCCCTTCTATACCATCTCGGGTTCGAACTTCGTGGAGATGTTCGTTGGCGTAGGCGCATCGCGCGTACGCGACTTGTTTGAGCAGGCAAAAAAGACCGCGCCCTGCATCGTATTCGTGGACGAAATTGATGCAGTCGGTCGCCGGAGGGGTGCGGGCCTCGGCGGGGGCAATGATGAACGCGAACAGACGCTCAATCAGCTGTTGGTCGAGATGGACGGCTTCGAATCCAATGCAGGTGTCATCCTGATCGCCGCGACCAATCGGCCCGACGTACTCGATCCGGCGCTGCTTCGTCCCGGACGTTTTGATCGCGAGATCGTGCTCGCGAATCCCGATGTCGTGGGTCGCGAGCAGATCCTCAGGGTCCACGTGCGTAGAGTACCGCTTTCCGCCGAGGTGGACCTCAAAGTCCTAGCGCGCGGCACACCCGGCCTTTCCGGCGCCGACTTGATGAACCTAGTGAATGAGGCAGCGTTGCTGGCCGCACGACGGAACAAGGGTGAAGTCGGGATGCGTGAGTTCGAGGACGCAAAGGATACCATCACGATGGGCGTGGAGCGCACGCACGTGATGAGCGAAGATGAAAAGCGATTGACCGCCTACCGTGAAGGCGGCCGCGCGATTGTTGCCGTGCACGTGCCGTCGGCCGATCCCGTGCACAAAGCCACGATCGTCACTCGTGGGCGTGCGACCGGCATGGTCAACCAACTGCCGGAAGACGACCGGCCGTTTATGACGCTTGAACAGATGTCGTCGCGCTTGGCGATCCTGATGGCTGGACGATGCGCCGAAGAAATATTCTTCGGCCGCGGCAAGGTGACTTCGGGAACCGCTGGTGACATCGAAGAGGCAACCAAGCTCGCCCGCACGATGGTCACGCGGTGGGGCCTGTCTGAACGTCTTGGAACAGTGGCCTACGGAGAGAACGAGGAGGAAGTTTTTCTCGGCCATTCGATCGCTCGGCAGCACAATGTGTCGGAGGAAACCGCTCAGGTAATCGCCGCCGAAGTGCGCACACTGATCGACGCGGCTCGCAGGCAAGCAAATTGCATTCTCACCACTCATCGTAATCAGTGGGAAGTTCTAGCACAAGGCCTACTTCAATTCGAGACGCTCAATAGTGAAGATATTCGCAATCTGCTCGCGGGCAGAGCGCCTAATCAGGGCACTGAAAGCGAGGCGCGACTCGAATCCGCGCCGGCGCCCGCGACCGGGCAAATGTGAAGCCGGTGTTGTGCCTCTTTTTGGCGATAGCCAAGTAACGATCTTGGACGTCTCGTCGCCCCGCTGATTTCATGGTTCGTCCGAGCTAGCTCTTGATGGCTCTGACGGTATTCCCTCCAGCATCCAGCACACGTTGTGCTAGAATCTCGGGGGTCATGTCCGGCCACTAAGTCACCAGCATGGACGAAGCTTCCCACAGTTCCGCCGAGTCGAAAGAATACGTGGCCCCACGCGCACATCGCTTGGTTCGTGGTCTGACGTTGGTGTACGGCGTTGCGGCGCTGACTGTCGGAGTGTGGCTGTTCCTCGGGCTGCTTCCCGCAGGCGTTGCGCCGGCGATGGCCCGTGAGTGGATTATTGGAGGCTTGGGGGCGATCGTGTTTCCGACGCTCCTTGTAGCGTTCACTGGCTCGCTGGCGACACTCATTCTTACTGGCACGCGATTACGGCACACGGCGGATGTGGAGGCCGAGCGCAGCGAGGCACCGGGGGCGGCGAACGCCGGCGCGAAAACACGCTTCAGCTTGGCAGGGTTCACAGGCTTGGCAGCGGTGCTCGCTACGGCCGGAGGTCCTTCGACATGGGACCGGCGGATTGAGGGATTCTTCGGCGAGGAGGCGCGCTCGACCGCCTATTACCATCGCATAAAGGCCAATCCCGGGTTCGCCGCCCGGCAGGGACAAGCCGTCATCGTGACGACGGGTGCGGCGTTGGTATGGATCGCGGAGCGGTTGCTGTGGCCGACGCAGGCGTCCCGAACCGTGGGAGTCGCAGCCAATGTCGGCGTCGTTGCCGTGGTCGCTACGTTCGCGCTCGCCTTCGTGTCGCTTGCGGCAGAGCGCTTTGTAAAAGAGTTCCCGGGGCTCCAATTACCCGAGGCCCCGACAGTTCGGCGTCTTCTGTTGTTCAGCACGCTGATGCTCGTCGCGGCAGCCAGTCTGCAGATGTGCCGCAGTGTGGGCATCACATCGGTGCACTGGCTAGTCTCGGTCTTGGCTTGGCTGCCGGGCGTGGTCATGTTAGAACTCGCCCTGCGCGCGCTGGCTCGACTCTTCCTGCCGCCGCCGCTGCCCTCGGCCGCTACCGCCGTCACGGATAGCATGCTCGTAGCACTGATCACCGGGGGGCGCCGAGCGCCCGGCACCCTGCTTCGCACGCACCTGGGATTGGATTTTTCAAGGAGCTGGGCCCTCGCGTTCCTGAGCAAGGCGTTCCTGCCGGCGATCTTCGGCACCGGTTTGTTATGTTGGGGGCTGAGCGGCGTGAAGATGATCAATTTAGGCCAGCGTGGGATCTACGAACGGTTCGGCGCTCCGGTCGCTGTGCTCGGACCCGGTCTGCACATGGTGCTGCCGTGGCCGTTTGGACGGTTGCGTCCGGTCGAGTACGGAGAGATTCACTCCGTGGCGATCGGCGTCGATAAGGCAGAAACGGATGAATCGGTCTCGATCGGTGCCGAGGCCCCGGCTCCGCTCGCCCTGAACCGACTCTGGGAAAGCTCGCATCCGGACCAGGCGCACTATCTGGTGGCGAGCGAAGGTACCGGTCAGCAAGGGTTCCAGAGTGTCGACACCGAAATCAGCGTGCTCTACCGGGTGGGCTTGAGCGATTCAGCGGCGTTGCAGTCGGTCTACGCGGTCGCCGACCCCGAAACGCTGATCAGAGACGATGCCGACCGTCTGGTCCTTGGTTTTTTTAACTCTCGGACGCTTGAGGAGGTGATCGGGGCGCGCCGCGAGAACGTGGGCGCCGCACTGCGCGATCAGCTGGCAGCCGATGTCAATTCATATCACGTGGGGATCGAAATCGTCTCTGTGCTCATCGAGGAAATTCATCCTCCGGTCGGCGCGGCTTCCGCGTACCATGCCGTGCAGGCGGCCGAGATCAACGCGACGGCAAGCATTTTCCACCAGCAGGCGCAGGCAGAACTCACGAACGGCAAAGCGCAGCAGCAGGCGTATCAGACGACGACCGCCGCGGACGCCAAAGCTGCCGAGGTTGAGCATGCCGCCGATGCCGCGGCCTATCGCTTCAATGCAGATCGGCGCGCATTCGTCGTTGGCGGGAGGGCCTTCTTGCTCGAGCGTTTTTACGGTGATCTGGATGCGGCGCTCTCGAAGGTTCCGGTGACCATCATCGATAACCGACTCAACTCGGCGGAGGGTCCTATTCTCGATCTGCGCGGGACAGCGGCCGGAGCTTCTGGGCCCGCAGCCACCGCGCCCTTGATCCCGGAGATTGAGGGTCGGCGCTAATCGACCGCGCCTTGTTCCAGTAAGGGGGACACGTGTTTACTGTTCAGAGCTCCGGCGAACGCCAGAAAGCCAGTGAGCCGGCTTTCAGGGGAATGCTGCGCATCGGGGTGGCGGCTCTGATTCTAGCGGCGGCGATCGCCGCTGCTTGCATCGTGATGGTGCCCTCGGGGGAGGCTGAAGTTATCACGCGTTTCGGCAAGCCCATTCGCGTCATTACAGAGCCGGGTTTGGCATGGAAGCTGCCCGCACCGGTGGAGAGCGCGATCCCAATTGACTTGCGTCTTCTCACAACTTCGACTGGGTTGCAGGACGTCGGCACGCGCGACGGCTTGCGCGTTCTGGTGCAGGCTTACGTGGCCTGGCAGGTGCCAGATGACCCGCAGCGGGTTCGCCAGTTCCTCCGGTCCGTGCGGAATCAGCCGGATGAGGCCGCCCGGCAGTTGCGCAGCTTCGTCAACGCCGCCCTGCACATCACCTCGAGCAACTTCGACCTCGCCGATCTCGTGAATGTGGATCCGCAGAAAGTGCGCCTCGATGCCTTTGAGGATCAAGTACGTGCGCAGATCGCTCCCCGGATGTTGCAGGTGTACGGAATCGCTATCCGCCAAATTGGCATCCAGCGAATGACGTTGCCAGACGAAACGCTGGCAGCCACCGTCGCACGGATGCGAGCCGAGCGTGAAACTGTGGCCGCAGAACGGACGGCGGAGGGCCTTGAGAAGGCCGCTGCCATTCGCGCTGACGCCGAGAAAGAAGCGCGCGAGACGGTGGCTCAGGCAAACGAGAAGGCGGCGCGTACAGAGGCAGACGCTCAGCAGGCAGCGGCTCGCATCTACGAGCACGCGTATCAGAGTGACCCGAGGCTCTACGAAACGCTGCGCTCACTAGACACGATTGATCAGATTGTGGGGCACAGCACCAACATTATCATGCGCACCGACGCTGCCCCGTTCCGGGTACTAGTCGACGGGCCACCGGGTGTAACGAGCAGCACTGCCAGACTGGCCCCTACTCCCGCGCCAGCGTCTGGCGCAGCGAAACCTGTTGGTCGAACGAAGACGCGCGCTCTGGCAAAGTCCTCGGCTCTGCGCAAGGCTCCAGTTCCCCGGAAGGATGGGATGACTGCCGAGGCCGCGGGAAGGCAGTGATGGCGCCCGATCGTTTGCCAGCCCTCTTGGAGAACGAACCCCTTCGCGTGCCGGCGGGACCACTGGCCGTACCGCCACCCGGTCCGCTCGCACAGGCGGTTGCGGTTGGGTTCCGCTTCATGTATTTGGTCGTGGCGCTGATCGCACTTTTCTGGGCCACGAGTAGCGTGCGCGAGATCCGCCCAGACAGCCAGGTAGTCGTGCGCCGGTTCGGTCGCATCGTGCGCACGCAGCAGTCTGGTCTCCTGTTGGCATGGCCTCGTCCGATCGAGCAGGTGCAGGTCTTGCCGGGACCAGCGCGGCAACTGAGCCTGGACGTATCCGTGCTGCTCGCGCCCAGCAACAAATACCAAGCCATCGTCGGCTTCGCCAGCCAGGGGACCACAGGCGCGGAAGCGTACCTAACTGGCGACGGGAACGTTGTGCTACTCTCGGCTAGCCTGATCTACCGCATCGACGATCCGATCGAGTACGCGTTGGAAGCGGCCCATGTTGCCCCCGCGCTCGATCGGCTGTTCCGCGCCACCGCTGTGCATATCACGGCTGGGAGAAACCTCAACGACTTCCTTGTCGTGCAAACCAACGCCGATCAATCTCACAACGTCATTGCCTTGCGCAGTGAAGTCCGTGAGTCATTGCTCAGGTCGATGAACGATCGTCTTCACGCTCTGGATGCTTCTGGCGCCGGGCTGGGTGTGGAGATCGAGCAGATCGACTTGGCGCCTTCATTGCCACCCGTCGCGAAGGCGGCCTTCGATCAGGTGTTGGTGGCGACCCAGGCAGCCGACCGCGGCGTGGCCATCGCGCGCACCGACGCCGAGCGCCAGCGCCAACAAGCCGCCATCGGGGCCGAACATCTTGTGAGCGACGCACAGGCGACGGCGAAGGAGATCGTTAGCAAGGCGTCAGTCGATACGGCAAGCATCCTGGCGCTTGAGCACGATGAAAAGATATTCCGCAGTCGGAACAGCCGGAACAGTCTGCTGTTGCGGGAATACCGTGCTCGGGTCGTGGATATCATGAATCGCACCGGACATGTTACATTGGTCGATCCAAAGAGCGGCGTGCGCATTGTATTACCAGGGAAACAGCCATGAGTGCAACACGCAATATCGATCCGTCTTGCGCTCCTGACGGGGGCACGTGTTTCGCGACGGCCGATGCCGTCAGTTCGACGCTCAAAATTGACCGATCGGGGCAATTGCTGAACCAGGCCGAGCGTATCGTACTCGGCCTGAGACTCACACTGGCGCTCGCGGCGCTGTGTTTGGTTTCGGTTGCCGGCGGCATGTATTTCCTCTTGCCGGCCGACCGCGGGATTGCCGAACTGGTGGCTGGCGTGTCTGCCGCCCTGGTCGCTATCCCGGTTTTCGTAGAGGCATGGGCAAGCTTGCGGCGTCCAAGCCTCAACGGCATTTCCGATCGGTTGGTGGCGTTGGCGGTCATCGCCTGCTGGGCTACCGGCGATCTCATGACTGCCGCCTTCCTGCCTATCATCATGACGGTCGGTCATGTTCTGGAAGAGCGAAGCATGCTCGGTTCGCGCGAGGCCATTCGCGCCCTGACTCGCTTAACCGAGGCCGATGTCCGGCGGCGGCGGGCCGACGGCAGCGTGGAAATAGTGCCCGGCACAGATTTGCAGGTGGGCGAGCTTATCGAATTGCGCGCCGGAGAGCGCGTGCCGGCGGACGCGATTGTCCGTCAGGGCGCCTCTAATCTCGACCTGGCCTCCCTGACTGGCGAATCGGTGCCGGTCGAAGTTCGCGAGGGCAATGAGGCACTGGCTGGCGCGATGAATCTAGATGGTCTGCTGCTGTTGGAGATCATCCGGACCGGTGAAGCGAGCACCGTCGGAAGGATCATTGCCTTGATGCGGGAGGCCGAGAATTCCAAACCGCCTGTCACCCGGCTGCTCGACAAATACGCAGGTGAGTACATGGCGCTGGTTCTGCTGGTGGCGGGTGGCACATGGCTGCTTAGCGGAAGCGTCCCGGCGATGCTCGCTGTTCTGGTGGCCTCCTGCCCGTGTGCCTTGGTTCTGGCTGCGCCAGCGACCGCTGTGGCGGCCATCGCCGTTGCCGCCCGTCACGGCATCCTGATCAAGGGCTCCGGGTTTCTGGAACATCTCGCCGACGTTTCCTCAGTGATCTTTGACAAGACCGGCACCGTCACCACCGGCAATCTGCGTCTAGCGCGCGTCGAGCCAGCCGAGGGTGTCGACACCTCTGCGCTCAAGCGCCTCGGCGCGAGTCTCGGTGCTGCAAGCAACCATCCGCTTAGTCGCGCCGCGGCGGAGGTGGTATCGAAAGAGGAGCACTTGGCTCTCGAAGACCCTCGAGAGACTGGAGGGTTCGGCGTAACCGGCAAGTACGAGGGACAACTTGTCGCGATGGGGCGCGTGGATTTATTCGAGCGTCTGGGCATCACGGTGCCCGCGCCCCCGGCGCATGTCGGGCCGATTGCCGGCGTGAGCCAGAACGGGGAGTTCTTAGGCTGGCTACTGTTCTTAGATCAGCTACGCAGCAGCGCTCGCCCGGCGGTGCACGACCTGAAAGGGCTCGGAATCGAGCATATGGTGCTGCTGACCGGAGACCGAACCGCAGTGGCTCAAAGCGTTGCGAGCCAAATCGGCGTGGACGAAGTTTGGGCGGAGATGTTGCCTGAGCAGAAGCTGGATCGGGTCATGCGCGAGATCAAGGCCGGCCACCGACCGATGGTGGTTGGGGATGGCATTAACGACTCGCTCGCACTCCGCGCGGGAGCCGTCGGCGTGGCGATGGGGACACAAGGATCGGATATTGCGCTGGCGTCAGCCGACCTCGCCTTGATGACCAATGATTTGCGGCGACTCGGCACCTGCATTCGGCTCAGCCGCCGCTGCCGTCGGACGATCTACGTCAATGTCGTAATCGGCCTAGGATTCGCTGTTGGTCTCGTGGGTCTAGCTAGCTTCGGCGTTCTAGGCGTCGAAGCCCCGATCATCGCGGCGGTCCTGCACAACGTGAGCACGTTCCTGGGAATCGGCAACTCCGGTCGCCTGCTGCTCTTTGACGAAACCGATTCCGCAGGACCAGCAACCGTGTCGCTCGCTCCAGCAAAGACGTGAGCCGCTGGAGGCTCGCGAGGCTCTTAAGATCAATTTTTGCTCGCCAGCGCCGCCGCTCCGGCATAACCGAACATGAGGCCGACCGACCCCCACAGAATGATCTGAACGCTCAGCGATGCGAGCCGAAAGTCGTATAGCGTGACAGCAGGAAACGCGGGAGGAACCTCGTTGATACCGGGCAAGATGAGAAAGAAAAAGCTAATCACGATCAGGTATGCCCCTATCGCAATCAACGATCCGTTCCACGAACCGTATCTGCGCACCAGAAGGCGTCGCAGGAGATAGGCTCCCATCATCGATGCGATTGAGATCGCCATCATTAGAAAATACAGTGCGGTACGGTACTTGATTGTCGCGGGTTCGCCGACCGAGGGCGGATTTGCAGGATACTTGAGCGCCGGTATCACATAGACAGCCATAAGCGATAAAAACGCGATCCACGCCGCCGTTGCTCCAGGCCCCAGGTTGCCCATGCGGCCATTGGCAAACGCAAACATAATCGCGAACGCGCAACCAATGCCAGCCCCAATGACGACCAAACCCGTCAATAAGCCGATCCCGCTCTGCACAGTCCGGCTGAAAATCTCCGGGCCGGCGGGCGGTGGTTGCTCACCTGCGGCCATTGCAGCCGCTGCCCTCGCTTCATCCTGGGCCGACTCGAAATGAATGGCTGTATTGATCGATGGCTCGGCGAAGGCCTTAGCCCATCCGAACGCCAGCAATCCGGCAACTATGCCGATGATAAAGCCGCGGAGCACCAGATTTCCGACCATGACGTTTTTCCTCCGCTCCAAAAGAACTACTGACTCAGCACAAAATTCATTGCCGCTTCGGGAAGGCGGCGGTTCCGAATCGCTAGTGGCAGGGGAATCCAAGCAGGTGGCGGGCATCGTGTACAAACTCATGGATGCCCATGCCGCTGATGAGGTGGACCGCACCCTGTTCCGCCCCCACAAAGTAAAACGCCAGAACCATGGCCAAACCGCCGAGGATCGCCCAAGGCAGAACCTTCTTGATTGGAATAGCGACTTCCAGCGGAATATCCATCACGGTGGCTACTGACTTCTGATCGACGTCGCTCATGATGACCTCGCCCCCAAATTAACAAGCCTATATCTACACCGGGCGCTCCGGGCCAGACAAGTTTTTTTGTCTTAGTTTTTTTGTCTCAAGTTCTCCGTCGCCGAGATGGGCCTACCGCCAAAACCAGTTGATCCGGCCGTTAAAGTGCGACCATTATCCACTGAGGGTGGTGATGGCTGCCCTAACGCGGGGAAGTGCGGCCAGCGGACGCCACCGGAGAATGCCTCACACTGGACGCTCGCCGACAGGATCGTGCCGTCAGCGTAGCATTTACGAAACCTTCCAGCACGCCTAGGGTTACAATAGCGGGACGAAAAAAAACTCGATGTTATCGCCTTGAAGAGATGGAGCGAAAACTACGTTATAAGTCGGGGCGATTCGAAATCACGCTTGGCCTTGAAGAGGACGGGAACGGGCCCTCTGTCGTCCTCCTACCGGCACTGAGCTCGATCTCCACCCGCCATGAAATGCATCCGCTATCAGAAAGACTTGCGTCAGACTTTCGCGTTGCGAGCGTAGATTGGCCTGGGTTCGGCGACTGCCCGCGCCCAAGGTGTGATTTGTCGCCGGAAATACTGTCAAGATTTCTTGACTGGTTCCTCACCGAAGTCGCACCCCTGCCGCACGGGATCGTCGCTCCTGGACACGCCGCGACCTACGCGCTTCATCAAGCGGTCCATCGGCCCGGCACAACGGGCCGCTTGGTTCTAGTCGCTCCGACGTGGCGGGGGCCATTGCCAACTGTTCTCAACGGCGAACCCGCGTGGTTCGCACGAATTCGCGCTGCAGCTGACCGTCCAGTGGTGGGCCCGCTGCTTTACCGAATGAACGTCAGCCGGTTTGTCATTCTGAAAATGGCGCGTGGTCACGTCTACGACGACCGCGAATGGCTAAGCGGGCAGCGCCTATCCGCCAAACTTTCGATTACGAGAACTCAGGGAGCCAGGTACGGCTCCATTCGTTTCGTCACCGGCGGTTTGGACCGCGTGGAGAGCCGTGAGTCTTTCTTGGACCTCGCTCGCCGTGCAAACGTACCAATTCTCGTGCTGTATGGTGACAAGACGCCCCGGAAGTCGCGAGCCGAGATTGAGGCGCTCGCAGAGATCCCAGGCGTTCGAACCGAACGGCTACCAAGAGGGAAGCTGGCGATTCACGAAGAATTTCCGGATTCGGTCGCCGATGCAGCCATGTCTTTTCTATGTGAAAACCAACGTCAGAGCATGGCGGCGCCGAATTAGCAGTTTGGTGTTTTGCGAATGCGCGGGCTGTGCGTTCCTTCGTCTGCCAAAAGGAAGTCGGTTAGCAGTCTGATGCCTCAGAGAATCCCCCGCGCAACAGTGAAGCGATGGGCCTGCCGCACGGCTTGCGCAGCCGTTTGTCCGTCCGGATCGCTTGCAGGATCGACAGGGATGAATAACGTGTTCCCTTCGCGCCGTGCAACCATATTGCTTGCGGCGATAGCGCGCATCATCCAAATCGCCGCATGGATGCTGGGGCACGCCACGCCGATCCAATCTTGGTATTGACCATGTGATGTCCCGAGCCCCGTAACGCTGTAAATGGCCTCGGCAATTTTGAGCGAAAGCAGGCGAAATCTCTCGGCGTCACAGTCGTGGCGCGCGAGAGGAGGCTGAATCAGCGGAGATTCCATGTCCAACTTCGCGAATAGCCGGCCGATCGCGGCTTGTTGGGCTGGCGGAACATGGCCATTCCAATAGTGGCATGTCTTCGCGACGCCGGTGATGACATTCTTGATCTCCTTCTCAAGCCGATAATCAGGAGCGGCGGGAAGACTCAGTACGGCTCGTTCGCAGTGAGCAGAGATGTTCTCCATAAGAATCGCTCGAACCAGCCATCCGGCCATGGCCTCACCGGCACACTGCACGCGAATCCATCCGGGAGTGGCGGACGGTCCACACGCGAGACCGGTAACCATGGTAACCCCGCGACAAATCTCCTTCACGACGCATCCGTAACGGTCGGGCCCCGCCTGAATCTCCGCCAGAGAGGCTGGCACAAGGAGTCTGCCCTTGTGAGGAGGGCCACCCGCCATCGCCAGGTCACAGAAGGTCGCCCAGATCTCGTTCCATGCAACCTTTCCGCCGGCGCTGTACTTCAGACCCGCCGATCCCATTGGCAAGGGCTCGATGTCTTCGTAACAATCCTGGTATTTCTCGGGGAGAATGGTTTTAATCCGAGACTCCAGAACCGAGAAAGCTTCATCGTTACCGGAAAGGGTATTCATCACACGCCATCAGACCACGCCAACCCGAGAGGGCGAGCTACGAGTCACCAGCATGGCTGCTTCAATCTCCGTCATAGAATCCGAATGTGGTGGCACGTTCCCATTTTATGTGTTATTCAGTCTCCGTGAATCCCTTTTTCCGCAATCCGGAAGCTGACGAGCATTCTTCTCCCCGCGTTTTATTCAGGCTTCTGCGCTACACCGCAAGCTATTTTTGACCCCCGCCGCACTCCGGCGGCCCTTTCGGCGATCAGATCAGAGATCTCGGCGACTTCCCAAACCTGAAGGGAGACCTATGAAATGAAAAGCGCTGCCCATGGGGCCATCCAGACGTTTTTGAAGCATCACTACCGCCACTTCAACGCCGCCGTTGTCGTCGATGCCGCCGAAGCTTACGCCCAACATCTCGCAGACTCTGGAAAGATGTTTGTGACTTTGGCCGGGGCCATGAGCACCGCGGAGCTCGGGCTCTCCCTCGCGGAGATGATCCGCATGGATAAAGTGCACGGTATCTGCTGCACGGGCGCGAATCTGGAAGAAGATGTTTACAACCTGGTTGCTCATGACCACTACGAGCGGGTTCCTCACTATCGGCATCTCTCAGCGGAGCAGGAAGTAGACTTGCTGGATCGTCATCTGAACCGCGTCACCGACACGTGCATTCCGGAAGAGGAAGCCATGCGGCGCATCGAGCGTGCCGTAATGGAATACTGGTGTGACGCGGACCGCAAGAGCCAAAGACTCCTCCCACATGAATTTCTCTATCGGGTGCTGAGCGACGGCAAGCTGGAGCAGTTTTACCAGGTTGATCCGAGAAATAGCTGGATGATTGCCGCTTCGGAAAGGAAACTTCCTCTTTTTGTTCCCGGCTGGGAGGACTCCACGCTCGGCAACATGTACGCCGCTCAAATTTTGAAGGGCTCCATAAAAAACGTAACGACCATCCGAAGTGGGGTCGAATACATGACTGAGCTGGCGAAATGGTATATGGAGCTCACGGCGAAAAACTCATTGGGCTTTTTTCAGATAGGCGGGGGAATCGCGGGCGATTTTCCGATCTGCGTGGTGCCGATGCTGCATCAAGACCTCAGAGTGCAAGGAGTGCCGTTGTGGGGCTACTTCTGCCAGATCAGCGATTCGACGACCAGCTATGGTTCATATTCTGGTGCCGTGCCGAACGAGAAAATCACATGGGGAAAGCTGGGGCCCAACACGCCGCGCTTCATCATCGAATCCGACGCGACAATCGTCGCTCCCCTGATTTTCGCGTACGTACTGGGCTGGTAGATCGCCCCTTCTCGGGGGCCAACATCATGGAGCTCCCGGAGTTCGGGGCGACTTCAATTCAACTCGAAGGCGAGATCAATGACGCTTTGGGTGTACGCGACACTAGAGTCGGCATCGCGATCAGCTATCTGGCTGCGCCTTGAGAACCCGACGTGATGTCGGCGCGCCGCGAGAGTGTGCTTGGGAGAATTCGGAGTCTCATCAATCTCGCCCGGCACTAACCTGGGTTGTTTATAATCGGCGCATGGGTTCCCGATCTCTATGGCCTGCGTCTTTTGCCCTCGCAGCTGTGATCGCCGGTTCGGTTCCCTCGGTTGCGCAAACTCCGAAGCCGCGTCTCTGGCTGGCAGGCCGTTATGACGGCAACCGCATCATTGTTTTCTTCGATGCCGTTAAGTTCGGGGGCGCAGTTCCGCGTACTGCGCGCGCTCTCCCGATCCCGGCCACGTTTGGATTCCTTTTTCAGGATGAGCTCCCTGCGAACTACGTTGCCCAATTCACGAGAAAGGCTGGTGTGGAGCAGTTTCGCGTGGGCGATCGGTATGACCTGCTTCTGGGTGACGGCCGGGTCGCCACCGCAACAATAACCACGCTGGTCGGATATGTCTCCGACGATGAAGGCGACGATCCTTCGTATATCGGCGCGCTGGCAAGGGTAGACGGCGCGACCACACTACTTGGTACGCGAGGCTACTACGTCTTGGAGCGCCACGATTCAAGCGCTGAAGCGCTCCGCGAGCCAGGGAAGGCTGCGAGCCTTGTCGAAGATCCGGTGCGGTTTGACGTGCAAACACAGATTGCCGCGTTACTCTCCGAGCGAGTAGGCAACGCTGCCACGGCTGAGGAACAACGGCAGATAAAGGATATTGCACCGATGTTGGCGGTACAGGCTTTTCGGCTGGCCGACGGTGAATTGCGTTATTACGCGCGGGTCGAATGGCGGGCGGACAACCGACTCGGAGGCATACCAGTGCTGGCCATGGGGGCGTGGATCGCGCCACATCCGAACCTTCACATCGTAGCCATCGAGAGAATTACCTCTCCTTACGCCTTTCCAGACGACGTTCCCAGCCTGCTCAACGTTATCGACCTCGGGGGCGGAGAAACCGGGATCATCGCTGATATCACGGGGCCGGGCGACAATACGCTTGGACTATGGGAATATCAGGACGGAGTCGACTTGAATCATATGCACCTTTTCCAATCCCTCGTTATGGATGAATGAGCCCGGCTAGCGCGCAACGCGCGTCACAGCCGACTCTCTCTTTCATGCATTTCATCATTTGCAAATGCGCGCATTTCGTCGAATGTCTTCTTTTGAGTCTGTTAATCCTGCGGGCGCTTCGACGTAATCGCAATGAGTTCCGCGTCGCTTGAGCAGTTGCGGCGATTATGGCGGTCGCTGGCTATGCGGCGTTGGACGACTTTCATGAGTCGAAGCTTGCCGCCCGTACTGGAATGAGTACTTCGAATATCTCGGCCCTTGAAACCGGACCCAAGAACGTCGAACTGACGATGCTTATCCGCATTGCGGCCTCGTAGGACGGCATCGGGCCACGAAGTTCCGGCGCCGGCCGCCGCCCCAGCACAAAGGCGGCGAGTTGGGGGCCCAAATTCCCACTCGCGAAGGAAGGGTGGAAATGCCGACAAGGGGAGACGAAACAGATGGCAACCCGCAATGCAGTTCGGCGATAACTTGATGCTAACGGCCTGCCCAGACGGCGGTAAGACACTGCGCGTAGAACGCTCTGGTTATGGCAGGGAGAAAACGTGGACTACACTACCCGCGTTGATGGCGACGTACTGCTTGCCATCCTTGCCTTCATAGCTCATGGGATCGTTGCCGTTGCCGCCAAGGTCCGTAACCCACAACATCTTGCCGGTGTGGGAATCGTAGGCACGGAACATTCCGTCGGTGGTGGCGCCGTCGAAGACCAACCCGCCGGCGGTGGCCATCGGTCCGGCGCTGCTACCGTTGCCAGTGTTCTGCTTATCCGGCGGAAGGCCTTTGGTGATTCCGGCGACATCCGACCATGCGATTTCCCCGGTGTTGGCGTCGACGGCGATCAGCTCGCCCCATGGCGGTTTCTGACACGGCCAATTGCCGAGGACTTTGCCATCCGCGTCTTTCGCAATCGCAGAGAAGCTGGCGTAGGGACCTGGGCCTACGATGCTGGCGCGGTCGTACTCCTGTGTCGAGCCCTCGGTGCCGCGTCCATAATTCAGGCCGGGCTTTTTCTTTTCGATCCAGCCGATCAACGCGTCGTTGTGGATGTGGATGAACACGTATGCGTCCCTTGGATCCATGGCCACGCCGCCCCAATTCGAGCCGCCAGTGCCGCCGGGAAACTGAATGGTGCTATGCACCGGCGTGCCTTCCTTGTGGAAGTTCCATGCGGTAAAGGGACCATCGTTGCGGAAGCCGCCGGATTTTTCTTCCAGCTCGCGGCAGGCCGCAGCGTGTTCGGGTGTGGTGTCTTCCGCGGTCACCATGTCGGAAGGCTTGTAACTGACACGCGCGAGCGGCGGAGGCTTCAGCGGGAAAGGCTGCGTGGGCGAATACCATTCGCCCGGCACATCTCCCTTGGCCACTGGGCGTTCCTTCACTCCGAAAATCGACTTTCCGCTTTTTCTGTCGAGGATGAACATCCAGGCGGATTTGTTCATGGCAATCACCACCGGAACCTTCTTGCCATGGCGGTCGATCGTGAGGAGCGCTGGGCCGGACGGAAGATCCTGGTCCCACAATCCGTGGTGGATAGTCTGGAAATACCACTTCAGCTTTCCGGTCTTGGCGTTGACGGCGACTAGGGAATTGGCGAAGAGGTCGTTTCCGGGGCGGTCACCGCCATAGTAGTTCGGCGATGCGCCTGCCACCGGCATATAAAGCGTGTCGGTTTTCGGATCGACGGTCATGTACCAGCTCCAGACATTGGTTCCGGAGCGGCCTTTCCACCCGCCGTTCAACCAGGTGTTGTGACCTACTTCGCCGGGCCGGGGAACGGTGTGGAACACCCACAGAATCTTGCCGGTCTTGATATCGAGTGCGCGCGTGTCTCCTGGAGGTCCGATAGGAAGTTCGCCGACGCTGGCTCCGAGATACATGATGTCGCCAAACACAGTGGGCACGCCATCGTAGCCGACGTCCAGAGTGACGACGCCGTTGTCACCGAAGCTGGGCACCAGCTTGCCGGTGTCGGCGTCGAGCTCAACAACTTTTTTGTCGAAGGTAGTGAAGATGATGCGCGGCGAATCATTCGCGTCGCCGGGCCAATAGGCCACGCCGCGCGTGGATGCTTGCGCGCCCTTCCAGGAGTAGTTCCAAATCTCCTTGCCGGTATCCGCATCCACGGCGACGACCTTCGATCCGGCGGGCATGTACATCACGCCGTTCACCACGATCGGCGTCACTTCGAAGAAGCCGTGTGGCGCCAATTGGTAAGTCCAGGCTTCTTCCAGATTTGCCACGTTGTGGGTGTTGATTTGCATTAGCGGAGAGAATCCGTCCCCGGCGAGATTGTGCCGGTACATCGGCCAGTCGCCGCCGGTGTACTGGACGCGGCTGGCGGGTGCCAACGATGCACAAAGCACACCAACTGCTAAAACAGAAAAGCATCGGAATCGCATGTATCTGATGCCCCCTTCGCTTTAAGACCCGCGCCATCACCCCGCGGTTACATCTCTTGTTAACGTCTGATCGTGTAGCGCGTTCGAAAAACATTTGACGCAGGCATACTTTCTTAGCGGACGCAGTGGCCTGGGTTTATTTTAGGTGCCGATCTTGAAAACGAATGAGACCGATTTCGTTTCCTTCGGTCCCAGTGTGACGGTCTGGTCCTGCACGCCGTAATACTCCTGCCACGCTTCGATGGTGTACGATCCCGGCGGCAGGCCTTTCAGTTCGAAATCGCCGGTCTTCGTCGTGACGTCGTAATACGGATTATCAAACACGAAAAGATACGCGCGCATCCACGGATGAATGTTGCAAGTGACTGGGATCCACAACTCTGGGTGAGCGAACGTCTCGGTGAACGAGGGAGAGCCTGGGACTTCCGAGCGGTTCCAGGAGCGATTCGGTGGGAGAGCCCGCACGTTAATATTGTGGGTCGTGGGATCCTCATTGTGAACTTCGAGCGGTTGGCTTACGCGTAGCGCCAGCACGCGTGGTTCGTACATGCAGCCTTTCTGATTGAGTACCACGGGCATCGTCGGGACGTCGTATTTGTAACGGCCGAGCTCGGATTTGATGTAAACGACCACACTGGCGAGCGCGCCGTGGGTGCCTATTGCCACGATTGGAGGAATCACCAGCCTCGGATTGGCCTTTACGCACGCAGGCTGAGCGCTCATGTCGATCGGATGAAATTTGGGCGGCCGACCGACTAGCCGGGCTGTGCCCGTTATGTTTCCGGCGGTTGCCGGGTTAACTAGGGCTGTCGGCGGTGGGGGTTGTGGCGGTGCTTCGCTCGCTTTCTTGGCGCAGCCGATAACAGCAAAAGCTAACATTGCGAACGCAAGCATATGAAATGGGCGAGGTCTCAAAGGAGTTCTCCTTCTCAGTGAATCCAACGCGACTAGAGCACGTCCCTCATATTAAAAAATCAACGTACGTAGAACTTTCTCCAGAAAGTGCCCGGTGGCGAAGAAGCTGACGAACATGCCCCACCACAGAAAAGCCCCGCTGCCCGAAGGCCCCTTTCGAGACAAGAGGGGGGCGGAAAGTTCGATCCGCTATGTACACGCCTACCCGCGGACCGCTCGGCACGCAAAACAAATGAGTACACACATGGGGGGACCGGCATCCCCGCCTCGGGAATGGAAGGCGAGGATGCCGGCAGGGGGGAAATCTTCATGGCAAACCCAAACTGCCGTACGAGCGAGGGTAGGTGAGAATGCCCCACGGGGTTTGGAATCCTCCAATGGTCTTGATGACTTTGTAGGTGTTGGCGTCGACCACGTAGACGTCGTCTGAACGGCCGCAAGCCAGCAGCAATTTCGAGCCGTCGGGCGTGAACGTGAAATGCCAGCAGCGCTTGCCGATAGACGCCTCGCCTATCTCCTTGAGCGTGTCGGCGTCGAATACCTGCAGCTTTTGCGCCGCCGCAGCGGCCACGAACAGCCGCTTGCCGCTCTTGTCGAATGCCACGCCGTAGGGCTTCGCCTCCGTTTGTATCGTGCGGACCACGTTGAAATTCGGATCAAGCATCACCAGGGTGCCCGAGCCTTCCATGGTGACCGCGTAGCCGGCACCCAGCGGCGAGCGCTTTATGCCGCGCGGGCGGCGGCCAATCTTAGATAGATCAATTAGGTCGATCCGCTTCCCCGTCGCGGTGTCGTAAACTCCAACGGTATTTTGGTCCTCGTTGGCAACCAGCAGTTTTGAACCATCGGCCGAAAATTCCAGCCCCTCGGTCGATGGCCCAGCCGCGAACGAGATCACTTGCGACCAGTTTCTCGTGCTGAAGGCAACCACCTGCGCTGGCAGACCTTCCTCTTCCGCTCCACCTTCCTCTTCGCCCGGAGTCGGTGGCCCACCGGTAGATCCCGGCTCAAAGGAAGTAAACATTTCCGTGCCGCTCGGATTGATCTTCACGAACTCCGGGTTGTCACCGACGTGCATCCGCTTTACCAACTTGATCCGCATCCCGCGGGTGTCAAAGACCGTCGCATCCGCCGTGTTCTCGTTGGCCGTCATCAAATACTCGCCGTTGAACGTCAACCCCAGTCCACGCGGCGCTACGTTCGGCGGAAATACTTGTTTGACCACATCCAGGCTGTTTAGATCGATCACGGAAATCCCGCCGTCCTGCGACGTTACATAAGCGACATTCGTGGGAATCCGGATGTACCGCGTCCAGGAAAATGCGCCCGCGATAAGAACAACAATTACAATAACCAGCACCAGAATCCTGATACCGCGCGAACTCATTGCCGAACCTCCTCAAACCGCTGACATGACGCAACAGAAGACAAGCTCCGGAGAGGCAAACCGATGCCTCGGATCGCCACTCCGGAGCACGGAATCAGAAGGTCGTCGTCAAGCGGGCGTAAACGCTTCGCGCCGGACCGATCGCATTGCCGGAGAAGAGTCCGCCGAAATCGATGACATTGACCACGCTATTTAGATCCTCCCCGTCTAATTCAAATTGCATGTTCACGCGGTCGGTCCTGTAAATGTCCGCCCCAGCCGAAGCATTGAGCATGGTCGCAGGCAGGATTCGCCCGCGCGTAAAGTTGAGCCGGTTTATAACGTCCTGGCCATAGATCTGAGCCTCGTTAGAGATGCATTGCTGCTGAGTCA
>Ga0335074_10001165_pt1 | contig 35761 bp, 28 predicted proteins | sample Lox_Sample_23_FD_206715 | JGI IMG/M metagenome (GOLD analysis project Ga0335074, IMG submission 206715) | Soil microbial communities from Loxahatchee National Wildlife Refuge, Florida, United States - Lox_Sample_2.3 | ecosystem: Environmental > Terrestrial > Soil > Wetlands | place: USA... | reverse complement strand
TCCTTTCGGCCCGCAACATCATCGCGCCAGGCGGAGCTGTAGAAACCGGCGAGCGCAGGGTCACTCTCATTCCCTCAGGACAATTTGATAGCGCGCAAAGTATTGGTGACGTGGCTGTAGCAGCTACCCAACCGGCGAATACGCAGTAGATAAAGGGGGCGAAAGCCGAATACAAACAGAAATTCCCCCAATTCCATCGCTCTAGCATGGCACCAGTCGGAATGGTGATGCCAGTTTCCATAAAAACAGACATGAAGAAAAAGAGCGCCAAGACTCCAACATCGTGGAAACCTTTGGTGAGGAAAAAGCCGCCGGTCCCGAGCAATCCGTATTTGAACGTGCCATCGCCATGGCCGCCCAGCCCAATGCCGTGCGCGAGCGCCGACAAGCCGGGACCGAGACTCGGGTACCAACCCGGGGCGGCGGGACCGTTAAACCAGTTTCCCCAACCCAGCGCGAACCCGTAGACCCAGTAAGCCGCTGTACCGATGATGAACACCATCAACAGCATTGCCATCGTGTGGTTGGCGTTCTTGGCTCTTGCGAAACCTGCTTCCAGAAACGCGAAGCCAAGCTGCATGAAATAAACAAGCGCACCGGAGAGTAAGGTCCAAATAATGTTGATCGAATACTGGTTATGCAGCATTCGATCATAGAGATCACTTGTCCCGAGTTTACTCGGGATATCGCCAGCCGGACTGCCATCGGCATTTGGCGTGCCCGATGGAGTTGACCAGACTCCATAGTTGCTCCCGGTGGAATCAGGTGCCTTCAGTCCAGAAAAGTAGGATGGAAGAGCGGGTTGATTTGGTGCGGCCTGGGCCGCTGGCGCAGCGGGCGCGGCACACCGCGGGGCACTGGCAGCGCAGCCGCGCAGTCACGTTAGCGATATACATGCGCGACAAGAAGCAGATCGCGCGTTTCGGAGAGTCCGTGAACTCGAAACTTTCGGGCCTTCGCCAAATTCTTCCCGCTGACTTGATTCTCGCGCACACGTCCGATCAGCCGCTCCAAGTCAAAGAGAATATCCACCTTTTCCTGCGGGCGCTGGTGGAGGCCATCATTCTCGTCGTTATTGTTTCGCTGCTTGGATTCTGGGAATGGCGTCTGGCGCTGATCATGGCTCTGGCCATACCCATCACGCTCGCGATGACATTCGGCGTTGTGTATATGTTGGGAATCGACCTTCAACAAGTGTCCATCGCCACGCTGATCATCGCCCTGGGACTTCTTGTGGACGTGCCCGTGGTTTCGGGTGACGGCATAAAACGCCACTTGGCCGAAGGATTTCCGCGCATGATTGCCTGCTGGCTCGGACCCACGAAGCTTGCAACTGCGATTTTCTATGCGACGATCACCAATATCATCGCCTATCTGCCATTTCTGATGCTCACCGGCAATACCGGCGAGTTCTTGAAGAGCCTCCCCGTCGTGATGACGGCTTCTCTGCTGTGCGCGCTCTGCGTTGCGATGACATTCGTTCCGTTCCTGGGTTACTACATCTTGCGTGCTCCAGCAAAGCCAGAGCCGACGATCGAGGAGAGACGGCAGCGGGGATTCTACGGCTTTTACAATCGGCTCGTCGGCAAAGCCATAAAGCACCGTTGGGCTGTCCTCGGCGGGTCGTTGGTTTTCCTCGTCATTGGTGGGTTTTTCGGTTCTCAGCTTAAGACCCAATTCTTTCCTGAAGATGTCCAGTATTGGTTTTATCTCGACATTTGGCTGCCGAATGACACTCCCCTGAGCGCGACCAACGATGCTGCAATGCAGGCCGAAACAGTGGTCCGGCAGGTGGTTGAAAACTTTCCCGATGCGGCTAGTAAAGAAAAAGGTGGGCATCTTCTTAAGTCGCTGACGACCTTTACCGGCGGTGGCGGACCTCGCTTCTGGTTTTCGGTCTCGCCGGAAATGCCGCAGACAAACTATGCGCAAATGATTGTCGAGGTCACTGATAAAGAGGCGTCGCCAAAGTTAGCCCGTCCCATCCAGGACGCTCTGGCCAAGCAAGTACCGGGCGCGTGGATCACGGTTCGCCAGCTTCAAACGAATCCTGTCGAGAACCCCGTGGAGCTGCTGATTTCTGGACAAGAGGATATCGACGCGAGAAATGAAGCTAACGATATTCGTACGCTGCGACAGATTGCCCGGCAGGCTGAGGATGTCGTCAGACAAGCTCCCGGCATTGCCGTCCTTCGCGATGATTGGTTCCCTGAAGATGTCCAACAGAGGATTCAAATTGACCCAGACCGCGCAAACGCTGCAGGGATCACCAACGCCGATGTCGCAGAGGCGTCAACCACGGCCATGAGCGGCACCCCAGTGGGCGCGTTCAAAGAAGGTGACAAGGACATCCCCATTGTGGCGCGACTTCGGATGGAGGAGCGTGCCCAGCTCTCCGACATCAAGAACTTGTATGTTTACTCTTCACAGACAAACAACCGAGTGCCTTTGCTCTCGATTGCGACGGTTGGAAATTCTTTGGAAACTGGCCGCATCGTCCGGCGTGAGCACTTCCGTACGATTTCCATACTTTGTTATCCCGAACCCGGGGTTCTTGCCTCTGAAATGCTCAATCCAATTCTTCCACAACTGCAAGAGCTCCAGAAAAATCTGCCCCCGGGTTATCAGCTACGAATTGGGGGTGAAAGAGCTAAACAGATCGATGGATTCACAAACCTCAAAATCGTTCTGTTGATCTCTCTAGTCGGTATTTACCTGGCGCTGCTCGTTCAATTCAATAACGCGGTCAAACCTCTCCTGGTATTCGCCGCCGCTCCCTACGGTGTAATCGGCTCTCTGATCGCCCTCGCGATTATGCATACCCCGTTTGGATTCATGGCGTTTCTCGGCATCGCCAGCTTGATTGGAGTGATCGTCAGCCACGTCATCGTGTTGTTCGACTTTATCGAGGAGATGCATGCGAAGGGCGAGCCGCTGGAGCAGGCACTTCCTGACGCGGGTATCCAACGGATTCGACCCGTGATGATTACCGTGGGAGCAACGATCCTCGCACTTTTCCCTCTAGCGTTGGAAGGCGGGCCTCTGTGGCAGCCTCTGTGTTACGCGCAGATCGGCGGCCTTGCCGTTGCAACCTTTATCACGCTGCTCCTGGTGCCGGTCCTTTACAGCATCTTCGTGCTTGACCTGAAGATTATCCGCTGGGAAGCGAAAGAATCCCAAGCCGTACCAGGCGAAGTGCTTGAGACGCCTAAGACCGTTCCGCAGACAACCTGAGGCCAATGAAAATGACACTCATTCCTCAAGCCGCGGCCGCCGTTCTTCTCTTAGTCCTTACACTCTGCTTACAGTGTGCTGGGGTTGCGGCGCTCATCGAGTGGCTAAGAAAAGTCACGACCGACGGTGCCAAAGAATTTGGCCCGATTCGTTCTGCTGTGCTCGTCGTGAAATCGACAATCGCGATCGTCATTCTCCATGGCCTCGTGATCCTTCTCTGGGCGAGTTTCTACCGGTTGCAGTGCTTCCCTTCATGGGAACTCGCCTTTTACTTCTCTTCGAGCAGTTATGCCACCGTCGGATACGGCGATGTGACCCTGCCAGCCAGGTGGAGACTCTTAGGCCCGCTGGAGAGCATGGCTGGAGTATTGATGTGTGGAGTATCGGTCTGCCTTTTGTTTGCAACGATCACGCGGCTGGTCGACCGCAACCCACGTCATTCTCGGAAGCTGGGCGACATAAGCCATCCGATAGCCCCTGGGGAATCGCCATATTCGAGTGAGCAAAGCTATGCCTGATACCAACACCGATACTCCTGAATGGCTTCGCGAGATGGAGACGATCCTGGAGGAACTCAATGAAGGTGTGGTCGTTGTTGACGATCAGCTTCGAGTGATTTTTGCCAACGAAGCACTCACGCGCATGGGGCACTTCGAACGCGACGAGATTCAGGGCCGTACACCGGACGCGATCTTCCCACCCAACGATATTCCGCACATTATGCGGCAGCACGAAACAGGGCACCGGTATGGCCGGAATCGCGACGAGTTTTATCTTCCCCGCACGGACGGGCAGAAAGTCCCGGTGATTTTCAGCGGGCGGATCATTCAAGGTCGAGACGGGCAAGACTACTCGTTGATTACCGTTACCGACATCAGCGAACAGAAGCGAATCGAGGAACAGCTTCGTGAATCCAATGCGCTCCTGGAGCAGCGCCAAAAAGAAATCGAAGCTGACCTTTCTATTGCAGCGCGCGTCCAACGATCACTCGCGCCCCACAGTTTGGTATGGAAAGACCTTGCGGTTGAGGCTTACTACAGCCCCGCGCATAAGATCGGTGGCGACTTCGGTGTCGTCCTGTCGCAAGGCGACGAATTGCTAAATGTTATTGTTTGCGATGTTTCAGGGCATGGAGTTGGCTCGGCCCTCATGGCCGGCCGCATCTACTCCGAAACCCTCCATGCGCTGGAACGTAGGACTGCGCCTGTCGCCTTGCTGCGCCGCCTCCACGAGTTTGTGAGTGATCGGCTCGCACAAGAGGACTTTTACTTCACCATGGCCGCGGCGCGTTTTCGTCAATGCGGGCACCGCATGAGCTTTGCCGCTGCAGGTCATCCTCCAGCAATTCTCCTCTCGAATGGCACGCTCCGTCTGCTTAGTTCGCGGAACGGTATCCTTGGTCGCCTGCCCGAGCTCGTTCCGTCCGCGCCGACGGACGAAATAGAACTCGCACCCGGCGACCGTCTGGTTCTCTATACGGATGGGCTCCTCGAGGTTTTTAACAGTTTCGAGGAGATGCTTGGCATCCAGGGGCTTCAAGAGTTGATTCGCCAATCTGCGACGCGACCACTGCCAGAAATGAAACAGGCAATCCTCGACGGAGTTACAGGGTGGAGTCACGGCCCGCTCGCCGACGACGTGTCCCTTGTTATCATCGAAGTTCTCTAGCAATCTCGGACTGTGCAGGAATGCTCGCGGCACTCCAGTGCACCCGGCGGTCGGTGGGATAAGAATTCCTACGCGCGGGATCGCGAGGAAATAGCTCGACGCGATCCGTCGTCTAGACGGGAACGCCGCTCCCAAAACAATCTTGATCTTGGGTCCATTCAGGGTTCTCCAGCAGTCAGCGCGACCGCTCCAACCAATCGAGTGGATCACAGCGCTCGATTCGCTCACGAACTTGAATGCACGAAATGCAACCCAAAGCATGAACGCCTCCAGACCTCGGCCACGAGGCCATAGATCACGCGAGATCCTCGTCCCCTTGGGGACGAGTTGAGGAGCATAGCCCGACGTTCGCTTTCAGCTGAGGTGGCTCCATGGACGGAGTGGACCGAAAATCGTGGCCCGCCCCTCGTCGAGATAGAGTTGTAGACAGCAGTAGCGGCGAACCTTACACCACAGAGCGCGACGTTGAGTGTGTGCGGAGAAGACCTGTCTGCAGCACAGGAGATCATTTGTAGATTTTCGCGAGAACAATCGTTTAGAATCAAAGAGTTACGGTGGGCGTGTAGCTCAGCTGGGAGAGCATCTGCTTTGCAAGAAAGCAGGCGAAATCGCCTATGTGCCGCATCTGGTGTCGCTTACGCGGCCCTGTGCGGTGCAACCGGGCCCTTGAATTGGACGGTAGCTGGACTGAAATCGCCCAGTGTAGCCCAGACTTTGAATCCATGTACTCGACTGGCGGAACACGAGTGCGCCTTCCAACAGGGGGATGAAGCCCGCGCAAGTACCGGGTGCCGCTAAGACGGCTTTGGACGGTACAATCAACCAAGCGACTCGCACCACCGCGGCATCGAGCTTGCCCCTGCTGCACCTGAATCATTCAGATCAGAGCGTTGCCTCCGGGTAGGCAATGACTTGCGTGCCCCCGTCTTGCTCCTAAAGTCAGCATGTTTTCAAAGTTTTTCTTCCTCGATGCTCGATAGTAAGCTGCTCGCACTGATTGAAGCTAACTGTCGAGCCCTTGTCAGGAGAAACCAGCGCCAGGTTAGCCCCGACCGATAGCAGGTATCGAGCGTTGCTCGATTTGTCCGCCGCGCTGGTCGAGCAGCCGACGGTAAAAGCCGTCCTCCACAGCCTCCGCGACGTTTTGTCCAGGAGCGTTCGTCTCCATGGAACTGACTTGTATCTTCTGGACAGGTAAATTGTCGGCTATTCGTAGAATTGATGGGTTGGTGTGCCACGGTCCTATCAGCATTCTGCAGCGAGTCACTCTGAGCTGACCATCGAGGATGTAATATCGCTCGACACCGCGCTCCTGAACCAATGGCTGAGGCATCGGCCCTGACCACTGGGCACGAATTTCGGCGGAGCAGGGAAACGTCCCAGCCTCAATTTCTCCGTGTTTGTTTGCCATGAAGTCGATAAACGGTTGGTTCTTCGGAACCGCATAGCCCCGAAAGTCTGTATGCGCAAAGTAGCACGCATTTAGCGGTACCTGTCGAAGGAACCAGTTGTCATCTCGAAAAGCACCTTGTGGGTATTTGGATTTTATGTATTGCGCGATCACCGCGGGAAATGGCGTGCCGGATTGGTCGGCATTTTGCTTGAGTTCGCTAAACACGGCCTCTGCCGCGCCCTTGAGGTAACACATGGGCCTTTGGGTCCCGTCAGCCGTCAAGCAGGCCCAATTTCGGGATCGAGTACATGGTCGAATGCCCGTATTGTAACAAGCGCTTTAAACGTTCGAAGTACGACACCAAACTGAACGACCACAAGGATCGCTACGGAAATCGTTGCTACGGGCGGGTTGGCTACATAGTCTGACAGGACGGGATCGTTGATCTCCAGCGGGTGAGTGTTGCAAGGGGGCCACGACGGTGCGTGGAGTGATTTTAGGGCCTTGTTTTTAAGCCCGATAAAATACATTATCGCGTTCAAAACCCTACGAACTTCGGGCTGACCACCTAGATCCCAGCTAGGGATGCGGCCATATGATTCCATGCCCTTTGACCGTGCTTGTTTGCATCTCTAATGAGGAAAGTTCTACTTTTCCAGGGAGCTCGCGCATTTTTTGTGACGGACCCTTCGACATCCGGACGAACGGGTCGTGGATCGAAAGCCCACGGCCCAAGTAGCGTGCCTGTCTCGTGAGCAGGCGTTTAAGCGGGTTGGAGGCATCGCGCGGCTACTTAATTGAATGGAGCCTCACTGCTCATGTCAACTTACGGCTCGTTTCTGATGAGCCCAGAAGCGCTCACGCAGCAGTTTCTTTAGTATCTTGCCGGAGCCGCTTTTCGGTAACCCTATGTCCGAAAACTCGACGCGCCGCGGAATCTTGTAGCTCGCGAGGCTTTTCCTGCAGAAGGCGATCAGGTCATCCGCAGTGAGAGTGCTTCCGGGCTTCAACACCACGCAGGCCATTACGAGTTCACCCCACTGGGGATCGGGTATTCCGAAAACTGCAGCTTCGCGAATCGCCGGATGCGCGTAAATTACGGCTTCGACTTCACCGGAATAAACATTTTCACCTCCGGTGACAATCATGTCTTTCGCGCGATCGAGAATGTAGAAATACCCCTCGGAATCCTGGTAGCCGATGTCTCCGCTACGAAAAGAGCCATCGCGAAACGCAAGCGCAGTCTCGCCTGGATTATTCCAGTACCCTCGCATGATGTTGGCGCCGCGAGCGACCAATTCACCCGGCTTGCCGACTTTGACTTGATTCCCTGATTCGTCAGTGACCTGGAGATCGATTCCGGGACAAGGTCGTCCACATGAGGTGAGGCGACCTTCGGTGTGCTCTTGATCTTGAAGACCGGCGAGAAAGCCGGTTTCGGTCAAACCATACACCTGAACGAGTTTGACAGCCGGCAAGAGATTTCTGGTTTGACGGATGAGTTCGGGCGCCATGGGAGAGCCGCCGTAAGCGATGACCTGGAGGCTGCTCACGTCGTACTTCTTAACTTCAGGAAACTGCGTCAGCAAATTGATCATCGTCGGAACCAAAACGGTGTGGCTCACGCGCTCGCGTTCAACTGCCTCACAGAAGCTCTGCGGGTTGAACTTTGGAAGCGTGAGCTGGGACGCGCCGAAAGCTGGAGCGGCAAACATCGCGGGAAAGTCAGCAATATGAAAGAGGGGTGCCGCATGCAGGTACGCGGCGCCTTCCGCGTATCGCATCCAATAATTAAAGTGGTGAACATCAGCCAAAATGTTGCCGTGAGTCACCATCACCCCCTTGGGCCGGCCAGTTGTGCCGCTTGTGTAAATGAGCGCAAGCACCGCTTCTGGGTCATAAATGAATCTGGGAGGAATAACGTTTTGAATCTCCAAGGGATCTTGATCGAGTATCCGCTGCCAAGATATCTGCAAGGTCGGAGTCGGCAACGAGGAATGACGGACCAGCCCATGTGGAGTCGCGTCGGCGAGCACCCGATCAATCTCTGCCAACGAGAGGCGAGTATTTAGCGGAACCACTATGACTCCAAGCCAGGCACACGCATACACCAACTCGATGTATTCGGGGCCGTTTGGCAAGAGAAGGGCGAGACGGTCTCCGCGTTTGAAACCGTGTGCGGCGAGCGCGGCTGCTATGCCCTTCACGCGAGTTTCCAGCTCGGAGAAGGATAAGCGTTCTCCTCCGGGAGCAAGCGCGGTCCGCGCTGAATAATATCGGGAAGCCCGGCCAAGTGAATGGACATGGATCATGTTGTCGTCACGTTTCCTTACCAGAAGCCTTTCAATAAAAACCCTGGTTGTCCCTGTTCACGCTGACTTTTCCCGCGTAACGTCGCGAGACGAAAATGAAATATACGGTCGCCAGAGCGAAACCTATCGGCCACCAGATTGAAGCGATAAGCAAAGACTTGTGGTTGGCGGCCACTGCATAGGCCGTCAACGAGTCCTGAGGCGATAGTGTCGAGTGAAGCATTACCGGGAAAATGGCGGCGCCACCGGTGATCAATAATCCGGCGAGCAGAAAAGTCGAGGCCAAGAACGCACGCAATTCACAGCCCGTTCGCAGCCCCGAAATTAGAGTGGTCGTTGCCGCGATTACGATGAGTACCCCCAGCCAGCAAATTGGATTGTAAATCGCCTCACCGGGCAGCTCGGGACGAACTACCCACGACTCGAGCGAGATCGCGGCAAACAGAGGGACGACTGCGGTCCAGAGGTACCTGGCATAGGTGGCGCTACGCTGATGGACAGCGCCCTCCGTCTTCAGCACCAGATATGTTGCGCCATGAGCCGCCAGCAATACCGCCGTGAAGATGGCAATGGATACCGTATACCAATCGAGCAGCCCCACGTGGCCGCGCACATTAAAATTCGTGAATAACGCCATCGAGAAATCGCCATTGGCATCGAGCGGAACGCCCCGCGCCAGGTTGCCCGCCGCCGCGCCAAAAAGGATGGCGAGGACGAAATTCGAGACCACAAAAACGAAATCCCAGAACCCCTGCCAAAGGCGATCGTTGATATGGCCGCCGACTTCGATGGATACTCCGCGCAGAATGAGGCACCACAAAATCAGGAACAGAGCGAGATAATAGCCGGCGAAGGCGGAGGCCATGAGCTTTGGAAATACGGCGAGCAGTGTGCCGCCAAAACCTACCAGCCAAACTTCATGCCATGACCAAAGCGGACCGATCGCGGCAATCACCTGCCGACGTTCCTCAGAAGTTTTGGCGACGACCCCCTGGAGCATGCCAGCGCCAAAATTGCGTCCGTCCAAGACGACGTAGACGATGAGCATCAAGCTGACAATCGCGTACCACGTCGCGATCATACGACATGCTCCTTCGTCTCCGCAGTGATCACGTCTGCCCGGCTCTCGATCCCTGTTTCCCCTTCCGGACCGTGGGCGATCTCGCGACCAACCAGTAAGAGAAAGAGGAGACCGAGAACAAAATAAAGGCCGATAAACCCAATCAACGTGAAGATTGTGTTGCCGCTGCTGACCACCTTGCTGTAGCCGTCGTTTGTGTGAAACAGGCCATAGACCAGCCAGGGTTGACGTCCCAGTTCAGCTGTCATCCAGCCAACCGTATTCGCTATGTAGGGAAAGGGGAATGCGAGCATCAAAACCCAAAGCAGCCAAGTTTTCGATTCCAGCCGCCCGCGCCAGTTCTGGTAGCTGGCACACGCCATTAAAAGTATGAAAAGCGTGCCCAGCGTGATCATCAGGTGAAAGGAGTAGTACAACAGCTCGATGTTGTCAGGCCACGCGTCCGCGGGATATTCATTCAAACCGTGCACGTAGCTTTGAAAGGTGCCGTAGGCAAGGAAGCTGAGCGCCCCGGGGACCTCGATGGGATTGTCGAGGCGTCGCGCCGCGACGTTGGGCTGCCCGATCATTGCAACGCCCGCCATGGAGCCGCCCTCAAACCTGCCTTCCATCGCGGCGAGTGTCACAGGTTGGTGACGCCCGACCATCTTCGCCTGCTGGTCACCGGTTGGAAAGGCGACCAGAAGGGAAGCGAGCAGCCCAACGCAGGTTCCCGCACGGAGGTAGAGTTGGGATTGGTTCGGATGCATCTGGCGCAGGGCATACAAGGCTCCGACCGCCGCCACCACAAACGACCCCGTTACGAGCGCCGCCATTTGGTTGTGGGCGAACTCCACCCAAGCCCATGCGTTCAATAAGTATGCACTGAGAGTGCTGATGCCAAGCAAGCCGTCGGCCCCAACTTTGTATCCCACGGGATGCTGCATGAAAGCGTTGGTGACCAAAATGAAATAGCCGGAAAGCCAGCTACCCAGCGCCACTCCCACCGCCGCCAGGAAGTGAAACCGGGGTCCCAACCGTTTCTCGCCCCAGATGAACGCGCCGATGAAAGCGCTCTCCAGGAAGAAAGCGAACATGCCCTCCATGGCTAATGTCTGTCCGATCACCCCGCCGGCATAACGGGAAAACCCTGCCCAGTTCGTTCCGAACTGAAATTCCATCGGGATCCCTGTGACGACTCCGATAGCAAAATTGACGGCGAAAATCTTCGCCCAGAAGCGGGCGGCAGCGTTGTACCTTTCATCGCCCGTTCTCAAGGCGCGCCATTTCCAAAACACGAGGAACCAAGCCAATCCCATGGTGAGTTGCGGAAAGAGGTAGTGATAGATCACCGTGAAGCCGAACTGAAATCGACTCCAAAACGCGGGATCGGAAAGATTAGAGTTCACTGTTGCACCCTCTTGCGACAAGCCCTCGAGACTCGGTTCCCACCGTTCTCAGCTTTCAGCTATTCGTTGATCGCCAATTCCCGGGTTGCACCTTGGCATTCTCTGTATCCTACTTGCTTCGAGACTATGTCCCTCACCACTCGCTACGGCCGCCTGAGCGGCCTTCCTCGTTCTTGGCGCGCGTAGCCCGCAGTTTCGACAGCATTCGGTTGCGCTCGGGCTGTTCAATCGAGCGGTCGCCTGCTTCTGTCGCCCGGTCGCCGGCGGCCAGTGAATTGCCCGGAGTGGTCAGCTTCGAGGGCGATGGGCTTGTGCTGCTGAGGCGGCGTCGGCCTTGAGTGCGTCGCGGTTACCCTCAAGCGCATCGCGGACTCGCCCGCCAAGTGCAGTGTCCACCTGGGTCCAGTATTGAACCGCGCGTCCCTGCATCTCCGGTTTCACCCCGTCCTTCAGATGTCCAACGATATTTGTGACCAGGTGGTCGCGGTCGACGTCGGACAGGACGTCGCGATACAACATGGCAGGCTGGACGAAGTCGTTGTCGTCGGCGTGTTTCATATAGGCGGTTCGCGCGATCTCGCCTGCTTCGATTTGCCAGCCCGGGAGTTCGTAGGCTGGATCCGCCTTGGGCCCGCCATACGAGTTGGGCGCGTAGACTGGATCGGGTGGATTGAAGTGGCGCATTGCGCCATCGCGGTTGTAGCTGTGAACGGGTGACACGGGCCGGTTGACCGGCAGCTCTAGATAGTTGGTCCCGATGCGGTGGCGGTGAGTGTCCGGGTAGCTGAAAAGGCGGCCTTGGAGCATCTTGTCGGGACTCGGACCGATACCGCGGACCATATTGGCGGGTTCGAAAGAGGCCTGTTCGATCTCCGCGAAATAATTCTCGGGATTGAGATTCAGTACCAAGCGGCCGATCGGAATCGTTGGATAGTCGTTATGCGGCCAGACTTTCGTCAGGTCGAAAGGATTGAAGCGATAGTCCGCCGCGTCGTGGAAAGGCATAATCTGCATCTCGAGTCGCCACTCCGGTGCGTCGCCGCTCGCGATCGAGTTGTGGAGATCGCGCAGATGGTAGTCCTTGTCATCAGCGACCATCGCCTTGGCTTCTGAGTCGGTGAGATTCTCGACGCCCTGTGCGGTCTTGAAGTGGTATTTGACCCAGAACTTTTCACCGGCTGCGTTCTCCCACAGGAATGTGTGGCTGCCATAGCCGTTCATGTGCCGCCAAGTTCGCGGAATGCCGCGATCCGTCATCAGGAACGTCACCTGATGCGCGGACTCGGGCGATGAGGTCCAGAAGTCCCACTGCATATTGTTGTCGCGCAGATGAGTGTCGGCGCGGCGCTTCTGCGAATGGATGAAGTCCTGGAATTTTTGGGGATCGCGGATGAAGAAAATCGGGGTGTTATTGCCGACGAGGTCGTAATTGCCTTCCTGGGTGTAGAACTTGAGAGCGAAACCGCGGGGGTCGCGGACGGTATCGGCGGATCCCGCTTCCTGGGCAACTGTGGAGAAGCGCGCCAGCACGGGAGTGCGAAGGCCTTTCTTACTCAAGAAATCGGCTTTGCACCAAGGTGTCACGTCCTCAGTGACCTCGAAGAATCCATGAGCACCTCCGCCCTTGGCGTGAACCACACGTTCGGGGACCCGTTCGCGGTTGAACTGAGCCATCTTCTGGATCAGGTAATGGTCCTGGAGCAGGATTGGGCCGTTTGGGCCGGCCGTAAGTGAATGCTCGTCACTTGCGGCCGGAATGCCTGCATCGGTGGTCGTCAGACGTGACGGCTTTTCGGTCATGGCCATCTCCTTCATTGAGCTCAGGGTCCGTGGAAGCTCTCCGCAGCCGGACTGCTCGCTGCACATCATTTGCGAGATTGTGTCCCGCCGCCACTCGCCATGGCGGCCTGCGCCGCTTTCTCGTCTTTCGAGCGGGTTGCGAGCAATTCGAGCAGCATGGTGTCACGCTCGCGCTCGAGCTCCTCGATCGAGCGGTTGCCGGCTTCTTTCAAAACCCCTTCGAGAAGCGTTTGTTTAACTTCGGGGCTGAATTCAGTGATTGTCCCGAGATCTTTCCACCATGCCGCTAACGGGCCCGTGAACTGAGCCAGAAAATGTTGCATCCCGCCTTGGCCGCCGCCGAGGTGAAACAGAAGATTGGGTCCCATTACACCCCACCGCAAACCTGGTCCCCAACACACTGCCGTATCCCCGTCAGCGACATCGATCACGCCCTGCTCGGTGAGATAGACGATCTCGCGATAGAGCGCGGCTTGCAGGCGATTCGCGACGTGGCCGACTACCTCTTTGCGGACGTGAATCGGTTTCTTGCCGATCGATTCGTAGAAGGCGATCGCACGCTCGACGGTTTCTGCGGACGTTTTTTCGCCGGCAACGACCTCGACCAAAGGGATGACGTGAGGAGGATTAAAAGGGTGGCCGGTCACGCAGCGTTCGGGATGCTTGCACGCAGACTGCATCACGCTCATGGTCAGCCCGGAGGAACTCGATGCGATGATTGAATCTTCCGGAGTCGCAGCGTCCATATCGGCGAAGAGTTTTATCTTGAAGTCCTGGCGTTCGGGTCCATTCTCCTGAACCAGGTCGGCGTCAGCGAGAGCCTGCTTCATGTCGGTCGTGAACTGCAGATGATCGCGTGATCCGTTCGGCGAAAGCCCGATGACGGCCAGGTCTTTCCAGGCGGCATCAATGAACTTGCGGAGATTTGCTTCCGCGTTCGGCGCTGGGTCCGTGGCCGTGACATTGAAACCGCGGGCGAGGTACAGGGCAGCCCAACTCGCTCCGATGACTCCGGTGCCGACGATCGCTATTTTTCGAACCTCTTTGTTTTTTGCCATGCGCTCCTCCCTTACGAAGTTTGTGTTTCGTTCCGAATTTGTCGTGCTCCTTCGGACTCCTACTTGCTTGCGACCGCCGCTTTGATGACCGTGTCCGCCGCTGGCCTTGCGGGTTCCGACCCGTGGTGATTCACAATCAACCGGGAGCCTCGTTGGCCAGTCACGTAGGTCCACAGCCACTGCAGAAAGACAGTCAAGCGAAGACTCGACGTTGCCAGAAACTGTAGGTGGACGGCGGCCCAGGCGAGCCAGGCGCCGAATCCGCTTACCTGGACTTTGCCGCTTTGCAGCACGGCGAAACCCTTACCGACGACTGCCATGCTGCCTTTGTCAAAGTAACTGAATGGGCCTGGCGCGGTTTTGCCGGCGATGCGGTTGTGAATCACCTTGCCTGCGTAGCGGCCCCCTTGTATGGCTACTTGCGCGACGCCGGGAAGCGGTTTGCCGTCCTGATCGAGCGACGCGGTATCGCCAACCACGAAGATCTCCGGGTGTCCGGGGACTGTGAGATCATTTTGAGTACGCACTCGGCCGGCCCGGTCGGTTTCCACCTTTAGCCACTTGCCCGCCGGCGAGGGTGCCACTCCTGCAGTCCAGATCACGGTCTTGCTCGCGATGCGCTCTCCTGCCACCACGATGCCGTCAGCGTCAATGTGATCTACGCTGTGTCCCAGCCTGACTTCGACGCCCAACTTCTCGAGCCGCTGCTTTGCTGCTTTGGAAAGGTTCTCCGAAAATGGCGGCAGGACCCTGGGCGCCATGTCCACCAGCACAATTCGAGCGGAGGCAGGATTAATCCGGCGGAAGTCTGATTTCAGTGTAGTTCGAACCAGAACCGCTAAAGCGCCGGCCATCTCCACACCTGTTGGGCCTGCGCCGACCAAGATGAAAGTCAGGAGATCTTGGTGCCGGCTCGGGTCTTCTTCAGCTTCCGCCAGTTCGAACGCCTGGAAGATTTTGTTTCGAGCTGCCTCGGCATCCGCAAGGCTCTTCAATCCGGGTGCAAACGCCTCAAATTCATTGTGGCCGAAGTAGCTGTGAGTCGCACCCGTTGCCAGGATGAGATAGTCGTAAGGAACCGGCACATTCTGCCGGTCGGCGTCGCTCACCAGCACGAGTTTCTGATCCGTATCTACGCCCGCAGCTTCGCCGAGGATGACGGTGGTATTCTTCTGCTTGCGAAGAATGTTGCGGGTTGGCGTCGCAATCTGGCTCGGCGTCAGCGCTGCTGTTGCTACTTGATAGAGCAAAGGCTGAAAGAGGTGGTGGTTTGTGCGGTCGATCAGAGTAATTTCAGCGGGGGTGTTTTTCAAAGCCTTGGCGGCTGCTAATCCGCCAAACCCCGCGCCGACAATGACAATATTTGGTTGCGCCATCTCATCCTCGCTTCGATTCCGCTGATTGGAACGTGACCTGCCGGCAAGCCGAAGTCTCAGCTTCCATATTTGAAGGACAGCAGCACGCGAGTTCGGTACGCCTGCACCTTGCCGCCCTTGACTGTCATGTCGGTCTTTACAACTTCCGCAACGCGCAGATCCCGCAGCGTGCTTCCGGCGGTCTCCACCGCGTTCTTCGCCGCGTCTTCCCAGGACTGAGTGCTCGTTCCGATGACTTCCACAACCTTGTAGACGGTGTTTCCAGATGCACCCTGTTTCGCCATGATTCGCTCCTCGATTTGTGTTTCAGTCTGCCGCCGTTGATGTCCGTTCGAGCGTCGGTATCGTGCCGCTCGCGCGAAACGCGGCGATATCGCCAGTGCTGAAGCCAAGCTCTTTCAGCACCTCATCGTTATGCTCGCCAATTCCCGGCGCCCGCCTGGCAGGCACTTTCGTAACGCCATGCACTTGAATGGGACTGCTGACGGTCAAGTTCAGCTTCTCTCCGGCGCCTTCGAGCGGAACGACGATGTCATTCGCTCGCAATTGCGGATCATTCACGACTTCCTGCGGTTCACGCACGGCGCCGAAGGTGACGTGAACGCCGTTGAAGACTTCGTACCAATGCGAAATTGGCTGCGAGCCAAAGATCTCATCGAGTATTGCAGTCAGCTGCGGCCGGTTCTGCGCCAGCTTGGCAGGATCGGAAAATCGCGGATCCGCTAGGATATCCTCGCGACCCATTGCCTTCAGGACCGCGGGTATCTTGTCCGGCGTAACTATGAGAACGAACCAGGTGCCATCAGAAGAGCGATACGTATTCAAAGCTGCATTTGCGGGATGGGTTCGATCGTGCAACCCGTAGAAATTCGCGCCGGACAGAGCGGCCTGGATAAAGACGCTGGCCGACCAGACACCGGCCGCGAGGAGCGAAGTCGTGACGTAGGATCCCTTGCCGGTACGTTCACGACGATACAGCGCGGTCGCAATCCCCGCATAGATGGCTACCGCCGTCGCATTGTCACCGCTGCCCGCCACCGGCCAGGTCGGCGGCGATCCTGCATCGCGCGTCATGGATAGCAAACCGCTTCGGGCCCAGTAGGCGGTGATATCGAATCCCGGGAGGTCGGCGTCCGGGCCTTTCTCGCCGAAGCCGGTGAGATCGGCATAGATCAGGCGCGGATTCGACTGCGCGACATCGTCATATTCGAGCTTCAATTTCTTGCGCGCGGGATGCGGTGTGTTGACGATGAACACGTCGGCCCACTTGGCTAACCGCTCGAGAACCTGCTGCGCGCTCGCAGCTTTCAGATTGAGCGCAACGCCACGCTTGTTCCGATTCGCCAATTGGAAGGGATACGCCTCGTCCGAACGCGGCTGCGGCGGGATCTTCTGCCCGCTTCTCCACAGCTCTCCGCCCGGCGGCTCGACTTTGATGACGTCCGCGCCGAAGTCGGACAGAATTGTCGCTGCACACGGACCGGCGATGAAGCTGGCCAGATCGACTACTTTCAGACCGGAAAAAATATTGTCCGTCGCCATAACACTCCTTTGAATCCAAGTTTCGAATTCACTATCGCCCGTGAAATTGCGGGGCTCGTTTCTCGAGAAAGGCGGAAGTTCCTTCCTTCTTATCCTCTGACCCTACGCAGATCCCAAACAGCGACGCCTCGATCAACAACCCTTCGGAGAGGCTCGCATCGAGCCCTTTGTTTACAGCGTCGATCGAGAACTTCACGCCGAGGGGTGCGTTGGAATTGATCCGACTGAGGATGGCTTCGGCTCGCGGGATCAGATCGGCGCTCGGAACGACTTCGTTGACTAGTCCGATTCGGTATGCTTCCTGAGCGTTGATGATGTCGCCCGAGAGAATGAGCTGTAACGCCCTGCCTTTACCGACCAATCGCGGGAGACGTTGTGTTCCTCCTGCGCCGGGCATGATGCCGACCTTGACTTCGGGCTGGCCAAATTTCGCGTTTTCGGAAGCAATTCGGAAGGTGCAAGCCATGGCCAGTTCACACCCGCCGCCGAGGGCGAAACCATTTACAGCCGCAATCACCGGTTTGCCAAGATTTTCGATCAGCTCAGTAACACCCTGCGCGCGCCGTGTCGCTTCTTCGCCCTGGGAGGCGGTGTAACTGGACATTTCCGCGATGTCCGCGCCCGCGGCGAACGCTTTATCGCCGCTTCCGGTCAGAATCACGCTGCGAACGCTTGAGTCGTCGCGAGCGTCTTCAAAGGCCGCTTTCAATTCCGAGAAGACTGACTGGCTCAATGCGTTGAGCACCTTTGGCCGGTTGAGCGTTACATACGCGATTGGCCCTTTCTTCTCGTAGAGAATGTTTTCAAATTTCAGTGCAGGCGCTGGCGAACTCATTGCGATCTCCTTTTAAATTGCAAGGCCGCTGGAGGTCTTCTTTACCCGCTTACCGGAATTTCAGCGTAAGCCACTCCGGCCAGGTTTCCCTGGGCAAAAAGCACAATCTTCTTGTTTGAGCCATCGAGACTGGCGCTGTAAACGTTGCCACCCAAATCACTGATGAACATGCGCGCATTTTTCGGATCTAGGAACAGACCGATGCCTTCCATCAAGTCGCTTAAGACGATCTCTGGATTTTTGCGATTGCTCGCAGCCGCATTCATGGGTGCCCGATTCACAGTGTTGCCGCGCGGCGGATTGCCGCGATCGGTCCAATAGATCATTCGGTTGGCGATGTCGAGATCGAGGTCTATGGGTTCGGGAAGATTGTCGTAGAGCACTTCTATATCGTTGCGGTTCGCGGGCGTCTGGCCATTCGGGATTTCCAGATTGGTGCGAAAGATGCGTCCCTGGCCGGCATTGTCAGGGCCTTTCTGAGTCCAGTAGAGCTTTGCTCCGTCAATGTCGAGAGCGATACCGACGCACCATTTCGTCGCGTCCGGGCCGGGCCGAGAGTCGCCCTGGCTGCTGTCAACGAGGGTTTCGATTTTGGAGCCGTCGAGATTGCAGCGCATCACTCGCATGCCTTCGCGATCACACCAGTAGAGTTTGCCGTTCCTCTTATCCAGTTGGAGTTGCTTGGGGGTGAAGGTGCCGCCCGGAGGGACAATGTGTTTGAGGTTTTTTCCATCGAGATCGGCGCGCTCGATGGAGCCGTCGTTTGTTTTTAGGCCACCCATGTTGGTCCAGTAGATGTGACCGGCTTCGGCATCTACAACGATGCCGTCCGGAAGCCTTCGGCCCTCGCTGACGATCGTCTTCAAGTCAGAGCCGTCTGGCTTGCAGGTGAGCACGCGGCCGTCACTAAGGTCCAAGATGAACAGGCGTCCCGTAGTTGCTTTTGTTGTTTCTTTCGAGGACTTTGATTTCGCAGCACTGGATGACATTGAATTCACTTGCTCCTTTTCTGAGATCAATTTCCAATAGTTACAGCAAAGAGTGAACCTCCGAAAAGGCTCGCCTTTCAAGAAGCGTTATACGAACGCGCCGAAACCGGTTATAGCTTTGCCAAGAATCAGGTTCTGCATCTGGTAAGTGCCCTCATAGGAATAAAGCGCTTCCGCATCTGCGAAAAAACGCCCCACGTTGTAGTCGGCGACGATGCCGTTTCCGCCCAACAACTCCCGAGCCCAGGCGACTGTCTCGCGGCACTTGGCCGTGCAGAACGCTTTCGAAAGCGCCGCATGCGCGTCGGTCAGCTTTCCTTCGGCCTGCAACTGGGCCGTGCGAGCCAACAGGCACTGCGATGCGGTGATATTGGCGAGCATTTTGGCGAGTAGGTCTTGCACGAGCTGAAATGAGCCGATCGGCTTTCCAAACTGCAAGCGCTCTTGGGCATACTTGACAGCATTTTCGTAGGCACCCATCGCGCAGCCCGTCGCCTCCCATCCGACCATGAAGCGCGTCATTTTCAACACCTTTGCGGTGTCGCGAAATGTTGCGTCCTCTTGCAAACGGCTTTCCTCGGGGACGCGGCAGTTCTCCATGGTGATCAACCCGTTTTGGACCACTTTGAGAGCAATCTTGTTCTGAATCTTTTCGACCGTGAAACCAGGCGTCGTTTTGTTTTCCACGATGAAGGCTTTGACTTGGTTGTCAGCGACGTCACGCGCCCAGATGACGGAAACGTCGCACCATGGAGCGTTACCAATCCACTTTTTCTGGCCGTTGATGATCCAGGTGTCTCCCTCCCGCTTCGCAGTGGTGAGCAATCCCCCGGAAGCGCCGGAACCGACAAGCGGTTCGGTAAGGCCGAAGCAGCCGATTTTTTCCCAACGAGCCATCGGCGGGAGCCACTTCTGCTTCTGTTCTTCGGATCCGCCGAGGTAGATGGAACCCATTGCCAGGCCGTTATGCACACCAAAGAACGTCGCGATCGACGAATCAAAGCGCGCCATCTCCATGGCCACAAGGCCAAATAACAGGGCGCTTCCGCCTCTGCAGCCGTAGCCCTTCATGCCAACTCCGCCAATATTGAGTTCCTTGATGGCCGGCAACAATTCAAACGGAAATGCATCTTCGATCCAATATTTCGTGATGATCGGCGCGACTTTAGCCTCCATGAAAGTGCGCACTTGCTTCACAACCGCCAGTTCCTCCGCCGGAAGAGTCTCGGCGAGTTCGTAAAAGTCACTGTTCGGCGCGGGAAGCGGCTTCGCGGGTTTCGGGGCGGCTTTTGCTGCGCTCACATCTTTGCTGGGGCTCGCCATTGAGACTCTCCTTTTCTTAGCGCGTGCGTCTTTCTAACCGCGACGCTGTTAGGAGCAATTAATTAGCCAAGCGGAAACCGTTTGGGTCTCTGAAAAACCGCGACTTACATGTCCAAAGCCGATATGTGTTCGACACTAGATGGTGACGTATTGACAACTGCGCAACTGCCAACAGGCCGGAACCTCAGGCCAAGATCGCGCCGGTGGTACTGAGGAGGGGGAAAGCCAAAGAGGACGAAAATGAAAGAGATTTCGAAGGACAGGTCAGAGTCCGCGTAAGACGTGCCCGAGCTTATTTTTTTTCGTGATCAGATAGCGCAGCGTGGACGCCGAGGCAGGGATCTCCAGGGGCAACCATTCCGTCACCGACAGGCCATATCCTTCCAGTGCCACGAGCTTGCGCGGGTTATTGCTCAGAAGGCGCATCGAGCGTATGCCCAACTCGCGCAGAATCTGCGCACCGACGCCGTAATCTCGTTGATCGGCTTTGAAGCCCAAACGTTCGTTAGCTTCCACCGTATCGCAACCCTCGTCCTGCAGGTGATAAGCGCGAATCTTGTTTGCCAACCCAATTCCTCGTCCTTCTTGATCCAGGTAAAGCAGCACGCCACGCCCTTCTTCGCCGATTCGGCGCATAGCCTGGTCGAGTTGGGCGCCGCAGTCACAACGCATGGAGCGCAACACATCGCCGGTGAGGCATTGGGAGTGCACGCGGACGAGCACATCTTTTCCGTCTCCGATGTCTCCGCGCACCAGGGCAACGTGCGTTTGCTTGTCAATCTGGCTCTCGAATGCGTGCAGACGAAACTCTCCATATTCAGTCGGAAGTTTCGTGGATGCCACGCACCTGACAAGTAACTCGGTGCGCATACGGTAGGTAATCAGGTCGGCTACGGTAATCATCAGCAGATCGTGCCGACGTGTATAGCTACTGAGCTGCGGCACGCGGGCCATGGTGCCGTCCTCGTTCATGATTTCGCAGATGACGCCCGCGGGCCGAAGGCCGGCGATCCGGGCTAGATCTACTGCAGCTTCGGTCTGCCCCGCTCGCACCAACACGCCCGCGCTGCGGGCGCGAAGTGGGAACACATGGCCGGGCCGAACCAGATCTGAGGACTTTGTTGAAGGATCAATTGCTGCTCGCACTGTCGCAGCGCGGTCCGCGGCCGAGATGCCGGTGGTGGTGCCCCGCTTGGCCTCGATGCTCACGCAAAACGCCGTTTCGAACCGCGAGCTATTCTGCGACACCATCAGCGGAATCTCGAGTTCATCGAGCCGCTCGGGCGTCATCGCCAAACAGATGAGCCCGCGACCGTGGCGGGCCATAAAATTGATGGCATCGGGAGTGATTTTCTCGGCGGCGATGGTCAGGTCGCCCTCGTTCTCGCGATCCTCATCATCAACGACGACGACCATCTTGCCAGCGCGCATCGCCGCGATGGCGTCCTCGACCTGGGCGAATGAATCGGTGCGCTCGTTAGCTGCGCTGACGATCTGAAGCTGTCGTCTCATGCGGTCCCTCTCGAATCGTTTGCCCGTCACATTTACTTCCGGCCGGATTGCACGAGGTTGGCGGTGCTAGCCACTCGTCTGTTCCGAGATGCAATCCATCTTCCGAAGCGGCTCTGCACTGGAGCTATAGGACGACGTGCCTTATGGCCCACCGTACGAGTGTGTGGAGTAACTTCGATGTCAGAATGCGCACAAATGTGCACATATTGACGGTCACGCAGCTGCCTCGTCTGCGGTCACGCATCACAGCTTGCCACGACAGTGAGAGGCTTGATACTCCGCCCGACTTCGAGCGCGAGCACATACGCGCTACGGATGGCTACATTCGTTCACCATATAATTTTTAGCGCGAACTGAACCTGACGAGATGATGTCGAGGTCGTAGTAATCAGACCCGCCGTCGTCACCGCCGCTCCGTTCGAACCGAATAGCGTGTTGTCGACGACGGGCGGCGAGAAATTCGTGTGATTCAGCACGTTGAAGAATTCCGCGCGGAACTGAATGTTGAAGCTTTCTGAAATCCGCGTGATGTGATTGTTTTTTACTAGCGAGAAATCGAAATTCGAGAGACCGGCCCCGGTCAGGCTGTTGCGGCCCGCGTTTCCGATCCGGGTGGTGGGGTTAGGGAACGAGAAGCATTCCGTCTTGATGTATTGCAAGGGATTGCCGGGATTGACGGCCGACTCGCAACCCGGCCCAAATACCCGGTCAGGAAAGTCAAATGGATATGCACTCTGCAAACCAAGAGGATCCCCTCCGATTAGTGGCGTAAACGGCAAGCCGGTGCTGACCTGGTAGATACCGCCAATTTGCCACCCGCTCGCGAACCATCGCAGGCCGCCTCCGTCGCGCGGGCTGGGAACCTGCCAGATCGCGTTGAACATAGCATTGTGACGGATATCAAAATCCGATAGTCCGCGGTTCAGTCTCGTATCGAACCAGGGCAAGTTAAATACGGAATTCAGGAACTGGTTTCCGGCCACAGAGTCGGAACTGGTATCGATGCTCTTGGCCCAAGTGTACGAGGCGCCGAACTGCAGGCTTTTCGTCATACGCCGAACCATGTGCGCTTGCAGTGCGTCATAGAAGCTGCTGCCGTTCCATAGGGTTCCGATGATCTGCCCAGCGCCGGGGTTCACGCGGGTACCGCTCCCGGCAGGAGTCGGCCAAAAGTATCCAACCGAAGTGTGGGCCGTCGGTAGAACAATGTCCATGTCCTGAACTTGGAATGGCTGATGAATTCCGTGTGAACCGACGTATGCGACCGTTGCGACCAGATTGTTTCCGAATTGTCGTTGGAGATTAAGATTCCAGTTCATCACGTAATTACGTTTCGGATGTAAATCAACATACTCGTAACGCAGTTGATTCGGTGTCAGTAGCGTGAAGGCGGTCGCCGGAAAACTTCCTGCCGGCAGCCCAGAGGAGATCGTTGCGAGCTGAAAGAAGGGGGCAACGCTATAAACGGCGTTCCCGAATTCATAGGTAAGGGGAAGAACGTCGTAAATGCCGAAAGCGCCTCGAACCGCAGTGCGGCCGGTACGAAAGGGATCCCACGAGAATCCAATTCTCGGCTCGAAATTTCGGTATGTAGGATTATAGAAATAGGGTGAACCCAAGTGCGGTACGGAATCGCTAATGTTCCGCAGGCTCGTCAGCCGACCGTTCACTTCGCTTGGCACGGTCGCCATCTCATATCGCAGCCCGAAATTCGCGGTGAGATTGGATGCCAGATGAGCATCGTCCTCGAAGTAGGCGCCGACTATCGTTTGACGAAGGTTATAGGGGGCAAGCTCCTGCGTAAGCGCGGCGCTGAATGCCATGGGCTGGTCGGTGAGAAAATTCGCCAGCGACGTGAAATTGAAGACACCATTCGGTTTTAGCGTGCCGAGTTCATTGTCCTGGAGGCGCTCGACATTGGCGCCGAATTTCAGCGAGTGAATTCCCTTTGTCCGGAACAGGTCGTCGTACACCTGGAAGGAATTGAAGGCGTACTTGACTTCTCCTCCGGCGCCTGGTCCGCCCGTGTAACTGGAAATGCCTGTTATCCCAATAAATCCGACAGGGATACCGGGAACAAATCCATTGCGTGGATCGCCTGCAAAAGGCAGGAGCACTTTTATTGGCTTTATTATATCGGCACTCACGCGACTGAAGCCTACCCGAAAGGTGTTCACTAACGCCGGCGTGATGATTTTCGTGTATTCGGCAGTTGCAAGCTGACGCCGCGCTAGGTTTCCTGAAACGACAGTTTGGAACAGATCGGGCGCCGTGAGCGTGCTGTCATCGAACATGTACGTTCCGTGCAGCAGATCAGTAGAAGAACAATTGTGATCGATTCGGGTGGTGAAGAAGTTCTCGTTTCCAATCTGCTGGGTTATCGAGGTGAAGGTGCCAGTGTCACCATTGATGTTGCTTGTTGGCAGCGGATAAAGTGATAGATATGGTCCCGCGAGCGGGCTGACAGTGACGTTTCCAGCGACGAGCTGGCCGTTGCGCGCCGCCTGTGTCGGCACAACCGCCAGCTGAGTGGCGCTCTGGTCTTGCCGAAGCCCTTCATAGTCAGCGAAGAAGAAGGTACGATCTTTCTCGATTGGCCCACCCAAGTCAGCGCCGAATTGGTTGCGCCGAAATGGCGGGATCGTGACCGGATCGAAATAATTTCGCGCGTCCAGTACGCTGTTGCGTAAAAATTCATAGGCGGACCCGTGCAGCGTATTTGTCCCCTGCCGCGTAACAGCATTGATTACCCCACCCGAAGTCCTGCCGTAATCCGCTTCAGCGTTTGCGGTAACCACCGAGAATTCCTGGATGGCATCAACTCCCAAGTCGACGCCGAGCGCGCTGCCCGGGCTTCCATTCGAATAATCATTGATGCTGATTCCATCAATCCGGTAGTTGTTCTGTTGCGGGCGCCCTCCGGAAACCGTCATCTGCGTTCCCAAGCCGCGATTCCCGCGAATCAAAAAATCAGTAGGTGTGGTTTGGGTACGGATCTGTACAACACCTGGCTCCAGAGTTGCCAGTTGAGTCCAATCACGCGCATTGAGGGGCAATTCGCGGATGGTTTGGCCGTTTACAACTCCGCTTAGAGTTGCGTCATTTGTTTCTACGGTCCGTGGCGCGCCCTTTACGTAAATACTTTCGCTGGCGCTGCCGATCGTCATTGTGAAATTCACTTCAACATCTGCGCCGACCGTCAGCGTGAGGCCGCCACGAACCTCCCTTTTGAAATCCTTCGCTGAGGCCGTAACCGTGTAAGTGCCCGGATACAGATCCGGGGCACTGTAAACGCCCGATTCATTTGTGGCCAGCTCCCTCGTGAGATTGTTCGCCGTATTCTTGATCGTCACCTCTGCGCCAGCGATGATCGCACCTGTACTGTCGGTCACTGTCCCAGTAATGCGTGCTCCCGCGACCTGCGCATGCAGTGGAAGTTCGAAAAAGCCGAATAGCGCGAGGACTAGCAGGCCAAGGGTGGCCTGTGATGAAAGTCCTAACCCCGTGTTCGTTCTTGCATCCACTTTGTAGTCCCCGACAAGCGGCCGAAAATCATAACGACAAAAAACTCGGGCCAAACGATTGTCCTTCGTTATGAAAAATTACTCAGATTCTCACTAGCCGGTGGCGATGCCCTTTGCACGCTGACAGCTGCCTTCTGCGCCCTTCGAAATGCTGCAGTATGTTGGGACCGTCTTGAGGTAGGCGCTTATCGTACACCTCCGGCGCGACGGTGTTTCCCAATTTTTGGCAGGACAAGAAACCACGACATGCGGGCCGGATAGGATATATTCCCCGTATGCGAAAGCCTCCAATGAAGGTGGCCGTCTTTCTGTCCATCCTGCTGGCATTCAGCGTTTGCACATTTGGCTCGGATACCTCGCTCGATGTTAGCCAGTTCGCACACACTGCGTGGAAGATTCGGGAAGGCTTCACCAAGGGCACCATCTTTTCGATAGCGCAAACGCCCGATGGTTATCTTTGGCTGGGAACGGAATATGGATTGGTTCGCTTCGATGGCGTCCAAGCTGTTCCCTGGCAGCCGCCAGAAGGTGAGCAGCTTCCCGGCAGGTGGATCAACGCGCTTTTGGTCGCGCGCGATGGGACTCTTTGGATCGGCACAGAGAAGGGGCTGGCCAGTTGGAAGGCCGGCAAGCTTACGGCGTATCCAGCAGTAGCCGGCCAAGTTGTTACTTCACTGCTTCAAGATCCCGAAGGAACACTGTGGTTTGGGGTCAGGGCACCGGGCAGATTGTGCGCCGTTCGAGCCGGCCAAACGCAGTGTTACGGAGCCGGGAGTTTCGGCTGGTCCGTACCAACATTGTACGAGGACCATGAAGACAATCTGTGGGTCTCGGGACAAAAGGGTCTATGGCGATGGGCGCCTAGTCCTCCAGAGCGCTTCCTGTTGCCCTATGGTCCAATTGAGGCCAGGGCACTAGTCGAAGGCGACAACGGCATACTCTTGATGGCAACGGGTACATCCGGCCCGCTCGCAAGTTCGGTCACTGGTTTGCGCGAAGGGCTGACGCAGCTTGTGGGCGGGGAAGTTCGCAGCTACTCACTTCCAGGGATCGCCAGGCAGTTCAGGCCCACTTGCCTTTTCCGGAGCAGAGATGGCAGTTTGTGGGTTGGCACGGCGGAAGGCTTGTTGCACCTGCACCAGGGCAGGACCGATAGCTTCTCGGTCACCGACGGCCTCTCCGGCAATTTCGTAAGGGACGTTTTTGAAGATCGCGAAGGCGATGTTTGGGTGAGCACGGAAGACGGGCTTGATCGGTTTCGCGAGTTCGCGGTGCCGACAATTTCGGAAAATGAGCGCGGTCTCTCAACTTCCGCAGTTACCGTGCTGGAAGCGACTCCCGATGGAAGTATTTGGATTCTCACGGCGGATGGGCTGAATCGCTGGCAAAACGGGCATGTGAATGTTTACAGTAACCGAAATGCGCCGGGCCAAAACGGGCGAACAGATGAGCCGCAGCCAATTGCCAATGCGAGCGTGACTGAAATCGCGAACAGCGGACTTCGAGGTACGGTCTACTCACTGGGGCAGGATGATCAAGGACGACTATGGGCCGGGGGTGGCGAAGGTGTGTTCTATTTCGACCACGGCCGTTTTGTGCATGTTCCTGGTCTCCCAGGCGGAAATATCTCCTGCATTGCCGGGGATGGCCACGGAAAGATTTGGATCAGCAACCTCAACGAAGGCCTTTTCTTTTGGACACCGGAGGGTGCCGTTCAGCATATCCCTTGGGTTCGAGTCGGTCACAAGGATGGTGCGACGACTATGCTCCCGGATTTATTGGAGGGTGGCCTGTGGCTCGGATTTCTTGACGGTGGAGTAGCTTACCTGAAAGACGGCCAGACCTCTTTCTACAATGTCTCTGACGGGTTGGGCAATGCCTCAGTGAACGACCTCGAGCTTGGGTCTGACGGTGCTGTTTGGGCAGCGACAGAGAGTGGCTTAAGCCGAGTGGAAAACGGCCGCGTCATGAGCCTTACCAGCAAGAATGGTCTGCCCTGCGATGCGGTTAACTGGGTCATGGAAGACAACGATCGTTCCCTCTGGTTGTACATGGCCTGCGGCCTGGTTCGGATCGCGCGTTCCGAAGTCGACGCATGGGTGGGTGATCCTAAGCGGAGCGTCCAAATCACGGTTTTCGATAGCTCCGACGGAGTGAGGAGCCGTGCCCTTTCTGGCCCCTACGGAAGAAAGGTGACCAAGTCGTTAGACGGAAGGATATGGTTCTCAGCCCCGGACGCGGTCAGCGTCATCGATCCGCACCATCTTGCTTTCAACAAAATTCCACCTCCCGTTCACGTCGAGCGAGTCATCGCCGATGGCAAAACATTCTGGCAGAATTTGTACGGCCAAGCGTCCTCCTCCCACCCGAGGCTGCCGCCGCTAGTCCGCGATCTGACAATTGATTACACTGCGCTGAGCCTGGTAGTGCCAGAAAAAGTTCACTTCCGCTTCAAGCTGGAGGGGCAGGACCGGGACTGGAGGGAGGTCGTCAATCAGCGGAGCGTGGAGTACTCGAATCTAGCGCCCGGCAATTATAGCTTCCGCGTTACTGCCTCCAACAACAGCCGAGTGTGGAACGAAGCGGGCACATTTTTGGATTTTTCCATCGAGCCAGCGTACTACCAGACGACTTGGTTCCGCTTGTCGGGCGTGGCTGCGTTTATGGCGTTGCTGTGGGCGCTCTATCAGCTCCGTTTGCGTGAACTGGCGCACCGCTTCAACATTCGACTCGAGGAGCGTGTCAGCGAACGGACACGCATCGCGCGGGATCTGCACGATACCCTACTGCAAAGTTTTCACGGACTCCTGCTGCGCTTTCAAGCTGCTGTCAACATGCTGCCGGAGCGCCCGATCGAAGCGCGGAAGGCGTTGGAAAACGCGATCGACCAAGCCGCGCAAGCGATCACCGAGGGACGGGACGCCGTGCAAGGGCTGCGTGCATCCACGGTTGAGAGAAACGATCTTGCTCTAGCCATACGGACCGTTGGCGAAGAACTGGCGGCCGATGCGAAGAATGGAGATTTAGTCCAGTTTAGCGTTGAGGTGGAAGGGTTGCCACGAAACCTCCACCCGCTCCTTCGAGACGAAGTTTACCGGATCGCGGGTGAGGCACTGCGCAATGCGTTCCGGCACGCCAACGCGCAGCGCATCGAAGTGGAAATCCATTATGACGAACGGCAGCTTCGGTTGCGCGTCCGGGACAACGGAAAGGGCATCGACCAACAGGTTCTCCTGGGCGACGGCCGTGCGGGGCACTACGGCTTACACGGCATGCGCGAACGCGCTAAGCTCATGGGCGGTAAGCTGACGGTCTGGAGTGAGATTGATTCGGGTACGGAGGTTGATTTGACCGTTCCTGCTTTCCGTGTTTATGAGAAATTCGCCGGAGGCCGTCGTTCGTGGCTGAGTGAGTTCGCCGGGAAGCTCTCTGGCAAAGGGGACACGACGAAGTCATGACCGCGGAGCCCAGTACGATCCGGATTCTGTCGGTTGACGACCATCCGCTCTTGCGAGGAGGGATCTCCGGTCTAGTCGGCGGTCAACCGGATATGAAATTGGTTGGTGAAGCTTCGAATGGGCGTGAGGCCATCCAGCAGTTTCGCGAGCATCATCCGGACGTCACGCTGATGGACTTGCAGATGCCGGAAATGAATGGCCTCGATGCGATGATTGCCATTCTTGGGGAATTTCCCGATGCCCGAATCATTGTGCTGACTACCTACGCCGGAGACGTGCAGGTTCAGCGCGCCCTCCAAGCTGGCGCGCGGGCTTACCTACTCAAAAATACGCTTCATAAGGAACTGCTGAACACCATCCGTGCGGTTCATTTTGGGAAGAGGACCATATCCCCGGAGGTCTCCTTCGAACTTGCCGAGCACGCGACGGACGACGCGCTGACTCCCGGAGAGATTGCCGTGCTGCGTCTAATTGCTACCGGCAATGCCAATAAACAGATCGCTGACCATCTCTCGATCACCGAAGAAACGGTAAAAGGCCGAGTCAAGAACATTCTTTCCAAATTGGGAGCCAACGACCGCACCCACGCCGCCATGATTGGTCTCAAGCGCGGCATCATCGAACTGTAGTTCGCCCCGAAAGAGTGACGCTACCGCTCGTTTGGGGGTTCCGACCGGCAGCGGAAATCTCGTAACCTTGACGTATTTTGCGAAGGCTTTTTTCCACATTCGCCCACGGTTTGCCTGGCCTCGGCCTTCTGCTGATGCGAATGGTCGTCGGAGTTGCACTAGTCATTCGGAGAATTATCGAGCTGCGAGGCGGGCCCTCGATCGGCTTGGCAATGACCCACGTTCTAGCGATTGCCGCAGGAACATTACTGCTCGTAGGTTTATGGACGCCGATCGCGGGAACACTTCTGGCGATCATTGAGGTATGGAGCGCCTTCTCGCATCCTCATGATCCGTGGAGTTATATCCTGCTAGGAACCCTCGGTGCCGCCCTTGCACTTCTTGGACCCGGCGCGTGGTCGGTCGACGCACGGCTTTTTGGGTGGAAGCGTATAGGCCTTCCGGGCGAGGCAGTTGGTCCCCACAAACCATAAAAGGTTGTTCATTCGCTCAAAAGGGTCACTACGGATGTCACCAAAGAGCCCTTGGGCGTCCCAATATAGTCTGCTCCTGACTCCATGTGGGCTTGTCCCGCGGGAGTGACGGACGTCACAATCCGGGACACCAAACCGACGGACCCAGGGAAGATGAGCAGATCAGTGAACACATTGACGGAGCGGAGCAGAATTCAGCGCATCGCGCAGTGATGGTGGCTATGTTGAAGATCTTGCGGTCAGTAAACGGAAAAGTCGTTTTTATCTTGAGTGGTCGTATTGAGGTGGAGGATGTGGCGGAGTTACAACGGCTCTTTGCCTTGGAATCAGAGCATCATCACCTGGCTCTCGATTTGAAAGACGTGACGATCGTCGATCCAGATGCAGTGAAAGCTCTGGCCCGGTGGGAAGCCGAGGGCATCCGACTTGAGAACTGCCCAGCGTACGTCCGTGCATGGATTGAGCGAGAAAGTTCCCGCAGCACCGGTCGAAAAGGCGCGCCCAGCACTTGAAGCAAACCTGGAGGATTGTCATGAGCTTGAACAGTCTCAGTTTTATCGACATTCACGAACAAACGTTGCACTTCGGGAGCGGCCAGTCGGAGGCGATGAACCTAGATTTCCTGGACGAGCCGCTATGCGAGGTGGTCGAGTTCGAGGGAATTGTAGGCCAGAGCTCGGCGCTTCGTAGGGTGCTACAGATGGTCGAAACTGTCGCCAATGGTAACGCCACCGTACTCCTGCTGGGCGAGACCGGAACCGGAAAGGAACTCATCGCCCGTGCCATTCACAATCGCAGCCGTCGCAAAGACCGCACGTTTGTGAAACTGAACTGCGCGGCCATCCCCAGCGGCCTGCTCGAAAGCGAGCTCTTCGGCCATGAACGCGGCGCCTTCACCGGCGCGATCACTCAGAAAATTGGCCGAATCGAGCTGGCAGACCAAGGCTCTCTGTTTCTGGACGAAATCGGTGATATTCCCCTCGAACTGCAACCGAAGCTCCTGCGCCTTTTGCAGGAGCGGGAATTCGAGCGGTTAGGCAGTACACGAACGAAGAATGTCGACGTTCGCGTGGTGGCCGCAACCCATCGTGACTTGGAGGAAATGATTCTGGAGAAACAGTTTCGCAGTGACCTCTACTACCGCCTGAACGTTGTACCGATTTCTATTCCTCCATTGCGGGAACGATCGGAGGATATTCCGCTTCTCGTGCAGCACTTTGTGCGACAAGCGGCGCGAAGGATGAACAAGACAATTGACATCATTCCCTGCCAGACAATGAATGCCCTCATGCAATACGACTGGCCTGGAAACATCCGCGAGCTAGAGAATGTCATCGAGCGTGCGGTGATTCTGTCGCCCAGTTCGGTTTTACACATACCTGGGCGAGATTTACATTCGCGCATCACGGCTGGGCACGATAGTGAAAAGTTAGGAACGCTGGCCGACGTCGAACGCGAGCACATTCGCGCGATCTTGAAGGACACAAGATGGGTGATGTCTGGCTCAAACGGTGCAGCGGCGCGGCTGGGAATAAACCGTTCGACCCTTTATTACCGCATGAAGAAACTTGGAATCGTCCGTCCCTGGTCGTGATCCCAGTCAAAAGACGGGGCGCGTAAACCCAGAGCCTTCGGCAGGATGCGGAGTGCTGCTCCGATTTTGATCCTTCGTGCTGCGCCAGAGCCGATAAGCAATTCGACTGGCTGCGTGGGTTTGAGCTCTCGCGCAACCTAAGAGGTGCTCTACCGTGTCGGCCACCGACTCGCTGATCCAAGCCAAGGCGGAATACGCCAAATTACAGTAGCAAGGCGTGTGCCGCTGAGGATGGTTCACCAGGTCTCGTCGGAGTACCTCGCCACGTGAGTGCTGTCAGCCGTTACCTCACGCTCAAAATACATAGTAGTCCAACCATCGCGCGGGGATTTGATAGTTGTAGGGCACCATTGCCCAAATGCAGGGGTCGCCAGAAACAAGAGCGCCGCACCCAGTCGCATTTTCGCCGTTGTCATCGGACTTTTCCCTCTAGAATGCTGGGATAGATACACGTCTGCCTAAACTGAATCGATGAAGCTCCTACACATTTATCTAGCCCGCGACGCGCTCTGGCAATGGGACTATTCGTATCAGTTAGTAACAACGAATCCGCGCGAGCGTAACCCAAAGAAGTGGCCAACTTCTTACTATCCCTTTGGGCAAGAACCATTGACGGGGGTGGACTCTCCCTCGAGTCTAGGAACAAGTGGACTTTCGGAGAGAAGAGATATGAGAACGTTTTCATTCTCAGTTTTCGTTTTGGTGATCGCGTCTGGTGTCAGCGCGCCGCCCGAACCGAAACTCTCGGCTGAGGTCTGCAAGGCCGATTCGAAAGCTTGGTCGATGCAGAAAACCGAAACTCTGACCATCACGGAAATACACGACTGGATGAACGAGATGTTCGCATGCGCGGACCGGTCAAGAATGAATGAAAAGCAAATGTCGGCACACCTCAGCGAGTTTTAGCGCACCAACTCAGAACTTGTAGGCCGTTCGTTCGACTTCATCGTGAGGCACGGCCTTCAGAGACAGTTCGACGAGGAAGAAAATGCCACGAAGGTGAAGAACTGAAAATGCTGATTCGTTTTCCGACGTGGTGCCGAAACGAGAAGGAATACGCTGATGTGGATGATAACAATTCATCGGTTTCGCTGCCCTAATTGTGGCTTTCACTATCGGGAAGAAGTATGGGTTCGTTCAATCCGCCTTGGACCGCCGTTGCACGTTTGTGCAAAGTGCAAGAAAGTGTTTCGAGATGCCGATGGCGAGTGGCCGACTCTCGCACGAAACCAAAAACGCCGTTATCTGACAGAAGGGTTATTTGTCTGGCCTATTCTTTGGATGGCTTTTCTGCTGTTCGCTTTTTGGGATTGGCGATCAGGCAAAGTTCGCGAATTTGCCTGGTGGACGCTATCGTTTTGCGGGGTGTTGTGCTCCTTAGCCCTCGTCGGTGACATTCTCATTCGTTTAATTGGTATCGGACGTTCTATAAAGCGGTTCAACCAGCCTGCCGATTCGATCCACCTTCGCTGCGTATTCTGCGGTTTCAATAACTTGAAAGACGGCACCTATTGCATCTCTTGCGGGCAGAAGTTGCCTGTTGCCGTCGTGTGAACTCAGACATGACCGAAAACCTGACCTCAGCCCCATTGGCTCTGAAGACTCTGGGTTCTCTCATCTGGTATCTATGGTGGGCAATCCTCCTTTCGGCTTAGGCAGATTGGCAAGGGCTATTCCCAAGCTCAGTTATGCTCTTTCCCATTAAACATGAAAACATGACTGCCCGGCGCTGGCCGGTGGTTACGCTTGGCCTAATTCTCTTTAACCTCGTGATCTTTCTGGCTACTCACCAGACCATGGAGAAGCAGGAAGACTCCCTTTGGTCCGTGAAGATGCACGTTGTGGTTCTTGCGGCCCAGCATCCAGACCTAGCGATTTCGTCTAAGGCCCGACAGTTCGTCGCCGATTTTGAAGCCTACGACCCGACAGATTGGGCTGAGATGCAGAGTCCCAGCTTTAAGCCAATCGACGATTGGGATGCCCAGATGCGTACGCTGGATGATGGAGAACAATTGCAAGCCGAAATGGACTCGGTTGCTGCCGAATACACCAAGCTAACGGCTTCTTCCATCGCGGAGCGGTTCGCCTTCATTCCTGCCCATCCCAGGCCCATCGCGTATCTGACGTCCACTTTCCTGCACGGCGGCTGGCTACATTTGATCGGCAACATGTGGTTTTTGTGGTTGGCGGGATTTGTATTGGAAGACGTATGGGGTCGTCCGCTCTACTTAGCCTTCTATCTCACGGCGGGAATTGCGGCCACGCAATTTGATGCTTGGGCAAACCCCGGAAGTATCGCTGTCACCTACGGGGCTTCAGGAGCTGTCGCGGGTCTGATGGGAGCCTTCTTGGTTCGCTTCCCGAAATTGAAGATCAGGTTGGTGTGGTTCTTTGGCTCATGGCTATCCGGTTTTTGGGGGCTTTGGGTGCGAGCCTACTGGCTATTGCCTCTATGGTTGGGAATGGAAATTTACGCCGGAAAACTGACCGGGCAGGGTGACGGCATTGCGCATTGGGCGCACGTCGGGGGATTCATCTTTGGCGCTCTTGCTGCGCTGGCCCTACGACATTCAGGCTTGGAACACAGGGCTACCAAGAGTATCGAGGGAAAGATTAGTTGGACCGCTGCTCCCGAAATCAACGAGGCCAGCGACTTGGTCGAAAATGGCAAGTTTGCTCAGGCCGGAGTGATCCTGAACAAGCATTTGGCAGAGGAGCCGACTTCGCTCGCTGCTTGGAGCTTGCTACGGATTGTTCATTGGCGGAACAACGATATTTCCGCTTGCCGAGAAGCCACAGCCAAGGTGTGCGAGCTAAATTTGCGAGCAGGGATGTATGAAGCGGCTTGGCAGGACTACGAAGAGTTCCGCAACTTGGGCGGAGGCAATATGCCTCTCGCCACTTGGTTGGAGCTTTGTCGCGTAGCAGAAAAACGGAATGACTATTGGCGCTCGCTGAGCGAATTTCAAAGACTGGTCGCTGCTTATCCCTCGGAGCGGCAGGGCCTCATGGCGCAGATTGGTGCGGCGCGAATCTTGCTCAAGCGGTTGGACCGCCCTGAGGAGGCGCTGAGACTGTATCGGACTGCATCAGCGTCCGGCATACCGCATTTGGATTTGGAGCAAGACATCGGGGCAGGAATTCAGGAGGCCGAAAGCGCCATGCGGCGACTCTCAAAGGCTATTTGAAAGCCGCGCTGACCACGGCATCCCTTTTTTGGGCTGCCCACAATCGGCCCGACATCGGGGACTAGGGCAAAAACCTGAAAGCTAGAATTTGGGTAACCAACAGAGGATCAAAAAGTGACCGATTATATAAGGTCGCTGCTGTCCAAATTAGCCGCGCGGTTGAGGCGTAACGTCCGCGGGAATTGCGGCATCTCGCGGCTAATTTGGACGGCAGTTGTATAGCAATATACGATGATCGGTTGGTTACTCATACCGACGACATTGACCCCGAGCGAAGCGCAAACGAAAGTAGAAAGGAACCGGCGTAAAAGAGTAGGATCGGAAGCGATGAGGACATATCGAAGTCTGATGGCGCTTGTCGTTCTGTTCGTATCGCCAGCGTTTGCACAGTCGCAGCGTCACGATGCTCCCACGGTAAAAGAGACGCTGCACTGGATGCAGACATCGCTAGAAAGCGCTGCCGGGGATTACTCGGTCGGTCATGAAGTGCGTTCCTGGAGACTCGAAGATTTTGTCGGCTGCAGAGTGCATTTTTCCTACTCAACTCACCAAGAGCCGTTCGCTAACGGCGAACCCGCTCCTGACAAGAAGCCGTACCGAAGCGACCACTTCTTTAGCCTAGGCGACATCGACCCCGCCAACATTCGCTTCGCAAAGGGGCCGGGCGACCGCCTTGACGTGCCCTCTTTCTTTACCATACGCACGCGAAATGACGAAAAAAAAATAACGAGCAAGTACTCTGGACTGACGGAAGCCGACGACACCTCTCTTATCTTGACTTTCGATTCTGTGGGTGACAACGATTATGTCGTTAGATTTGCGACAGCCTTTAAGCATGCTGTGGAGGCTTGCGGCGGCAAGCCGTCATTGTTCGCAGATTCTGATAAAGGCGATGACGGAACGCATGCCACGCCGGGTATAGTTGCCGTACAACCAGTGCTGCCTCGAAAGGACATCCCCTCGATCGCTAGAGCCGCCGAAGGGTCCATCGTGTCTATCGTTATGTCAGATAAGAACGGCAAGCCTATCGCCCAGGGTAGCGGTTTCTTTGTAAGCAAAGACGGTCTCATCTTGACCAACTACCACGTTATCGCGGAGGGCACTTCCGCTGTCGTCAAGCTCCCTGATGGTGCTTTCTATGTTGTCGATGGCGTTTCGACATTCGATAAAGCACGCGATATTGCGATCATCAAGGCGCACGGCCAAAACTTCCGTACGCTCACGCTAGGCAATTCGGACCGAGTTCAAGTGGGAGAATGACCGGACCGACTTTTTGTACCAGCGCGAGTGAGAGAGTGTACATCAGATGATCGGACTGGCTTTTTTGTACCAGCTCTAGGGTGAGTTTCCAGCTGCTTGCATCCCAATGAAATTGCGGCTAGCC
>Ga0335074_10001164_pt1 | contig 35777 bp, 33 predicted proteins | sample Lox_Sample_23_FD_206715 | JGI IMG/M metagenome (GOLD analysis project Ga0335074, IMG submission 206715) | Soil microbial communities from Loxahatchee National Wildlife Refuge, Florida, United States - Lox_Sample_2.3 | ecosystem: Environmental > Terrestrial > Soil > Wetlands | place: USA... | reverse complement strand
AGCGAAATTCCTTGTCGGGTAAGTTCCGACCTGCACGAATGGCGTAACGACTTCAGCGCTGTCTCAACCACAGACCCGGCGAAATTGCACTACGAGTAAAGATGCTCGTTACGCGCGGCAGGACGGAAAGACCCCGGGACCTTCACTACAGCTTGATATTGGTGGTCGGTTCGGATTGTGTAGGATAGGTGGGAGACTATGAAGCGGGCACGCCAGTGTTCGTGGAGTCAACGTTGAAATACCACTCTGTTCGTACTGGCTGTCTAACCTCGGTCCGTAATCCGGATCAGGGACAGTGTCTGGTGGGTAGTTTAACTGGGGCGGTTGCCTCCCAAAAGGTAACGGAGGCGCCCAAAGGTTCCCTCAGCCCGGTTGGCAATCGGGTGTCGAGTGCAAGTGCACAAGGGAGCTTGACTGTGAGACAGACATGTCGAGCAGGGACGAAAGTCGGGACTAGTGATCCGGCGGTGGCTTGTGGAAGCGCCGTCGCTCAACGGATAAAAGGTACCCCGGGGATAACAGGCTGATCTTGCCCAAGAGTCCATATCGACGGCAAGGTTTGGCACCTCGATGTCGGCTCGTCGCATCCTGGGGCTGGAGTAGGTCCCAAGGGTTGGGCTGTTCGCCCATTAAAGCGGTACGCGAGCTGGGTTTAGAACGTCGCGAGACAGTGGACATAACGCGCTGTCTATAAATTCGGCCAAATGCTGGGAACGCCGAGTATCTCGGACTACTCGTTCTTGTCAGACCCCGACCTAGGGTGCTGGCATGAGCAGTGACAATGTCACGAGTGCGGTCAATCAGCAGGAAAGACTGGATCCGTACATCGCGGGGTTCGTTGATGGAGAGGGTTCTTTTCATGTTGCTGTCCAACGTCATCCGACCACTCGGTTGGGTTGGCAGCTCGTGCCGGAGTTTCATGTCAGCCAGGACAGTTCACGGGCTGAGGTACTGCACCTCATCCGGGATCGGCTGGGCTGCGGATACATCCGGGAGAACCATTGCGGCACACGTGACACCACCTTGGTGTACGTCGTGCGCCGCCGGCTTGACCTGGTGAACCAGGTCATCCCGTTCTTCGAAGCGGAGCCATTGATAAGCGGTAAGCAGCGAGAGTTCGTCACCTTCGCCAGCATCGTTCGCTCGATGCAGGCCGGGGAGCATCTCGACGCTGCAGGGTTTGCCCGACTACGGGAGTCGGCGCTCGCCATGAATGGCGGGGGCCGTTACCGGCGGGTGCACCGTCCAGAATCCTCAGAGACTCTACGCCGAACGCCGACCTCGGTCGGCGAAGATATAGTCCGACCTGCATGGCGACATGCAGAGCCAGGCAGAAATGACCTGGCCCGAACATCGAACATTGAGGATTCGATGTTGTGGTAACAAATGTGTCGGTCCCTATCCGCCGCGCGCGCAGGAAACTTGAGAAGGGCTGTCCCTAGTACGAGAGGACCGGGACGGACGAACCTCTGGTGTGCCAGTTGTTCTGCCAAGAGCACTGCTGGTTGGCTACGTTCGGAAGTGATAACCGCTGAAAGCATCTAAGCGGGAAGCACGCTTCAAGATGAGGTTTCCCACAGGGTCAACCTGGTAAGGCCCCCGCCAGACCAGCGGGTTGATAGGCCGGAAGTGGAAGTGCGGCGACGCATGGAGCTGACCGGTACTAATAGGCCGAGGGCTTGACTCACATTCATTGCTTGCGTCCACTGTGCGGTTCCCGAGATGCGGTCGACTCGACCCTCGGGTGCACCACCACATCTCCATAGAGTTTCGGCGGCACAATGGCGAAGGGGAAACGCCCGGTCCCATTCCGAACCCGGAAGCTAAGCCCTTCAGCGCCGATGGTACTGCCCCGGGGACGGGGTGGGAGAGTAGGACGCCGCCGGACATCTTCCGAATGGCCACCCAGCGATGGGTGGCCATTCGTGTTTGTGCGCCCCATTGCGACAATGACCGGTCGCCCCGCGACCGGGCGCAGAAAGGAAGCCTGATGCCCGCCGACCGTCCCGCACCCGGGCGCCGCGAGGGACCCGCCAAGCGGGGTTCGCGACCGAGCGACCGGACGGCCCGGTCGCGCCGCTGGGTGCCCCCACCGCCCCTGCCGCCCGACATCGACCCGCGCGATCTGGATCGCAGCGCCCGCGCGGCGCTGCGCAGCCTGCCGAAGGACCTCGCCGACAAGATCGCCGCCCACCTGGTCGCTACGGGAACCCTCCTCGAGGACGACCCCGAGCAGGCCCTGGTGCATGCGAAGTACGCCCGCAGCCTCGCCCCCCGGCTGCCGGTGGTCCGCGAGGCGATGGGGCTTGCCGCCTACCGCACCGGCGACTACGCCACCGCGCTCGCCGAACTGCGCGCGGTACGTCGGATCACCGGCGATCCGTCGTACCTGCCGATCATGGCCGACAGCGAGCGCGGCCTGGGGCGCCCTGAGCGAGCCCTTGCGCTCGCCAACGATCCGGATGCGAAGCGGCTCGACCCTGCCGAGCGAGTCGAGCTCGCCATCGTGGTCTCCGGAGCGCGCCGAGACCGCGGCGAGACCGATGCCGCGATCCTTGCCCTGCAGGGCGCGGAGCTGAACCGCACGACGGTCGTGGGCTGGACCGCACGGCTCTGGTACGCCTACGCGGCCGCGCTGCTCGATGCCGGCCGGGTCGACGAAGCCCGGCAGTGGTTCGGCTCGGTCGCCACCATCGACGAGGACGGGGAAACCGACGCCGAGCAGCGGCTGGCCGAGCTCGACGCCGAGGACCGCTAGCCGCCTTCGCCGGCGGCCGCCTCCAGCCGGTCCAGCCAGCGGTTGATGCCGTTGATGTTCGCCGCTGTCGAGCTGAGGAACTCGAACTTCTCGTCCATCTCGGGCTGGGTGTACAGCGCGCGGTAACGATCGGCTGTTCGCTCGCGCACCATCGAGATCGCATGGTCGAGGTCGAGCGCGTCGACCCGCGTGCCGCGAACGGCATCGACCCAGACCTGCAGCTCCTCGGCCGCTTGTCCGAGCGCGGGGCCCACGTCGGCGACCGGGCCGAAGTGGCTGAACAGCAGCCGTTGCGGCCCGAGTTCCTCGAAGTGCTGCAGGGAGGCCAGCGCGAGGTCGAGGTCGAAGTCCGGCGGCGGGGTCGATGGCCGGAACACCTCTGCCTCGGGAATGAACAGCCCCGCGGCGTCACCGACGTACAGGTCGCCGCTGACCGAGTCGAGCAGGCCGACGTGATGCTGGGCGTGGCCGGGCGAGTAGTACGTCGTCAGCACTCGGCCACCGCCGAGGTCGATCTCACCCACCTCGTCGACCGCACGGATCCGGCTCGCTTCGGTCGGTGCCAGTGCCCCGAACACGGTGTCCATGAGGTCGCCGAACACCCGCCGGGCACTGTCCATGAGCTTGGTCGGGTCGGCGAGATGCCGGGCGCCGCGTTGGTGCACGACGATCTGCGCGTTCGGGTAGGCCGCCGCAAGGTCACCCACGCCGCCGGCGTGATCGAGATGGATGTGCGTGACGGCGATCGTCGCGAGATCCGCGGGTCCGATGCCGAGCGCGGCCAGGGACCGCTGCACCGCCGGTGCCGAAGTGGCGGTGCCGGTCTCGACCAGGCACGGGTGCTCGCTCGCGATCAAGTAGCCCGCGGTGATGCCCTGGTAGCCGGACATCAGGGTGTCGATCGAATGAACATCGTGGCCGAGTGGTGTGGTCACGACCTCGGTGTCCACAGCTGCCGTCCCTCGTGCTCGCCGTCCACAACGTGCTGCGCGGGTCGGCCGGTCGCCGACCTGAACCTCGATCCTAGGCAGGCACCGGACGAGGAGGACACATGCCCACACGAGCAGCTGGGTCGGCGCCGGCGGCCGAGCATCGCAACGAGGTGGTCGTCTGCGGCCGGCTGGCCGCGCCTGCGATCACCAAGGTGCTTCCGAGCGGCGACGAGGTCGTGAGCTGGCGACTGGTCGTCGACCGGGCGGACCGGTCGGCGTCGCAGCGGGTCGACGTGATCGACTGCTCGACCTTCGGCGCCCGGTTACGGCGCCAGGCGGCGAGCTGGACCGACGGTGATCTGATCGAGGTGACCGGGGCTTTGCGGCGGCGCTTCTGGCGAGGCGGCGCGGGTGTCCAGAGCCGATGCGAGGTCGAGGCGGTCAGCGCCGTCCGAAGAGCACGCGTCCCTGCACCCCGGAGGCAACCGGCACGCGAGCAGGTCAGGCGTCGTCAAACGAGCGGATCAGCAGCCCGGTAGCCGGTTTCGGCACGAACAGCGTGGACTTGCGCGGCATCCGATCGCCGGCCGCCGCGACCGCCGCCACGTCCGCAACCGGCGTCGGGTTGAGCAGCAGGGCGATCCCGCCGCCGGCGGCCGCCGCATCGACCGCAGAGCCCACGTCGTGGTGGAACTGCACGACCTCCTCGCGGTCGTCGAGGCCCCACAGGGTTGCGATCAGGAAGGCGTGGGTGACGCTCACGTCGAGCGCGCGCCAGGCCGCCGAGCGGTCGGCCGGAAGCGCGGCAGCAAGTCCAGCGGCGTCGGGTTGGGTCAGCAGCCAGGCCCGGTTTCCGTCGGTCACGACGAAAGCGACGCCGTCGAGTCCGGCTTTGGCGAGCGTGTCCTCGGCGGCGCTCAGCCCGCCTGCGATCTCCGTGACCTCGAAGCCGGTCGCCGCCTGCTCGATGGCGCGGCCAGCCGCCAGCCCGGGGATCGCCCGGTGAATGGCGTGCACCTGTGGCCCGAACGCCGAGCCGTCGACCAGGAACGCCAGCCCGAAATCCCACGGGCCGCTCCCGTCCCCGGCTGCGTGGCGCTGCGCCTGATACTGCAGGTAGGTCGCGTAACGATGGTGACCGTCGGCGATCACGGCTCGTCGCGAGTGCAGGTCGTCGGCAATGCCAGTGAGCGCGGTGGCGTCCGTGATCGCCCAGACCCGGTGACGAAGGCCGTCGGAGGTCGTCACGTCGATCAATGGCTCGCTCTGGTCGGCCTCCGCGACCGCGCGGGCAGCGGCGCCGCCGCCCTCATAGACCAGGAAGATCATCTCGAGGTCGGCCTCGGTGGCAACCATGAGCGCCAACCGGTCGGCGACCGGGCCCGCCATGGTGTTCTCGTGCGGCAGCACGATCGCGTCCTCTGCAGGGGTGAGTCCGAGCGCACCCACGAGGCCGCGCTGGACGTGCCCGCCTGCACGCTGTTCGTAGACGTAGAGCGCGGGCTGCTCGTCGGGCACCAGGATGCCGTCGTCGCGCCACTGCGCCATCAGCCGGGCGGCCACCTGGTACCGGCTGTCGGCAGAGGGGTCGCCGGGCTCGTCGCGCGGCAACGTGATCCGCACGACGTTGTGCGGCTCCTGAGCCTCCAGGTGCGCGCGCTGCGCCTCATCGATGACGTCGTACGGCGGTGCCAGCACGTCGGCGAGCGCGACTCGGCCAGGGTCGTAGCGCAGTGCGCGGAACGGATGCAGCACCTGCGGCCATGTCCGCGATGCTACGGGCAGCGGGCTCCGCCGGGCGGCGGCAGGCTGCCCGGGCGAGGACGCCGCGAAGGAGCGGAATGACAGCACCGTCGAGGGTGCCGCCAGGGCTGGTTGCGAGCAGCGGCTCACTCGTCTCCGGCTACGACCTGCTGCTGCTCGACCTCGACGGTGTGGTGTACATCGGCGGCCGGGCCGTCCGCGGCGCTGCCGAGGCGCTGAACGCGGCCCGGGCCGCCGGCGCCCGGGTGGTCTTCCTCACCAACAACGCGTCGCGACCGGCGAAGGTCGTGGCGGATCAGCTTCGCGGGCTCGGCGTACCGGCCGAGGACGGCGAGGTACTGACGTCGGCGATGGCGGCCGCCCGCCGGCTCGCCGAGGACCTCGAGCCGGGCGCTCCCGTCCTGGTCGTCGGCGGCGACGGCGTCGAGACCGCCCTTGCCGACGCGGGACTGCGTCCGGTGCGCCGTGCCGAGGACGGTCCGGTCGCAGTGGTCCAGGGGTTCGCGCCGGACGTCGGCTGGCGCTCGCTCGCCGAAGCCATGGTCGCGCTGCGCGCCGGTGCCAGGTGGGTCGCGACCAACACCGACAAGACCTTGCCGTCCGAGCGTGGCCCACTGCCCGGGAACGGGTCGCTGGTCGGGGCGCTCGCCATCGCCAGCGGCCTCGACCCGGAGGTGATCGGAAAGCCGGAGCCCGCGCTCTATCTCACGGCTCGAGCGGACTGCGAAGGCGCGCGGCCACTCGGAGTCGGTGATCGGCTCGACACCGACATCGAGGGCGCACGGCGCGCCGGGCTGCCGTCGCTTCTCGTGCTCACCGGGGTATCGACTCCGGCCGACGTGCTGGCCGCGAGACCGCAGGTACGGCCGAACTACGTCGGTCGGGACCTCGGCGCACTGCACCTGCCGCACCCGTCGGTCGAAGTCGACCGCGATCGTGCGACGTGCGGCTCGGCATGGGCCAGGCGGGACCGGCAGTCCGTCGACATCTCCGGCGGCTCCGACGACCCCGCCGGCGATGGAGCGACACCGGACGGGCTTGACCCGTTCCGCGCGCTCTGCGCCTTGGCGTGGACCGAGTCGGCCGACGGCTGGAAGGAGCGACGCGGCGGGTACGTCCGCGCGCTCGATCAGCTCGGCCTTGGCTGACCGCCCCCAATCCCGATCCGGGAGTTGATCAGAGGACACCCAACAGCGCACGCAGCCGCAACATGTCGCGCATCGGCGCAGACACGTGCACCCGCCCGCGCAGCCAGGCGCTCAGGATGTCCTCGCGGCCTTCGGCCAGCGCGACCAGGTCCTCGCTGTCGAGCGTCACCCGGACGTCCGCGATCGACGGGAGGGTCGAGATCTCCGAGTGCAGGGCGACGTCGTGCACGCCGGTCTCGTCGACCCGGGCGGTGAACCACACGCCGAGATCCGAGACGATGCAGATCACGGTACGGCGCGGCAGGTGGCGGCTCTTGTCCTCGTCGTTCAGCCCGTCAATCGTCGCGACCAGGCGATCGACCGCCCGCCGGCACTGCCTGACCGTCGCCATGTCAGACCCGGGCGATCCCGCACGCTGCCGGCCACACGGCAGGCGACGTTAGCGCAACTCGCTGCCGTCGTCGGATACCGTCGCGGCGATGAGTGAGGACCAGGGCACCCCGCAGGACGTCGGGCCGGAGGAGCTCGAGCCGACCGGGGTGGCGGCTGCCGACTCCGCGCTCGACCGGTTGCGCGACCTCGACACGGCAGCGTTGGAGGACCACGTCGAGATCTTCGACGACGTCCACCGCCGGCTGCACGACGCCCTCGCCGAGCTCGACGACGAGCAGTAGCCGGCCGATGACCGTCGTCCGCTGATGGCCCGCAAGGAGCGGTTGGACGCCGGGCTGGTCCGCCGTGGCCTGGCCCGTTCGCGCCGGCACGCGGTTGAGCTGATCGCCGAGGGCCGGGTGCAGGTCGCCGGCATGCCGGCCGACAAGCCGGCGACCGGCGTCGACCACGACGCCGCGATCCAGGTCTGGAGCACGGACCGCGATCGAGTGGTCTCTCGCGGCGCGCACAAGCTGACCGGCGCACTCGACCATTGGCCGGAGCTACCGGTAGCGGGTCGGCGAGTTCTGGACGCCGGAGCATCGACCGGCGGGTTCACGCAGGTGCTGCTTGCACGGGGCGCGACCGAGGTGGTGGCGGTCGACGTCGGGTACGGCCAGCTGGCCTGGGTGCTGCAGTCGGACCAGCGGGTCGTCGTCCACGACCGAACCAACGTGCGTGACCTCACCCCGGCAACGATTGGGGGGCCGGTCGAGCTCGTCGTCGCCGATCTTTCGTTCATCTCGCTGACCGTCGCCCTGCCGGCGCTGGCGGGCTGCCTGGCTCCTGGCGGAGACTGCGTGGTGATGGTGAAGCCGCAGTTCGAGGCCGGCCGGGCCAACGTCGGCCCGGGCGGGGTCGTTCGCGACCCCGCGACCCGGATCGCTGCGATCCGCCGGGTCACCGCCGCGGCCGACGCGCTCGGGCTGGGAACGGTCGGAGTCACCGCGAGCCCGCTGCCCGGGCCGGCCGGGAACGTCGAGTACTTCGTCTGGCTGCGCGCCGACGCGGGGACGATTGACGACGCGGCGATCACCGCCGCCGTCGAGGCAGGCCCGCAGTGAGCGGCACCGAGGGTCGCGCGATCCTGCTGGTCGCGCACGCCCGCCGGCAGGCGGCGATCGACGTGGCCCGCGACCTCTCGCGCCGGCTGTGCCAGGCGGCGGTGACGGTCCGGGTGCTGGACACCGAGGCACCGATCCTCGACTGCTCGGGCGGCGTGCCGGTCCCGGCCGACCAGCATGCGGCGGAGCACGCGGAGCTGGTGATCGCACTCGGCGGGGACGGCACATTGCTGCGCGCCGCCGAGCTCGCCCGTCCCAGTGGCGTCCCGCTGCTCGGCGTCAACCTCGGTCACGTCGGCTTCCTGGCCGAAGCCGACCCGATGGCGATCGACGTGACGGCGGAGAAGATCCTCGCCGGCGACTACTTCGTCGAGGAGCGCCTTGCGCTCGAGGTCGCGGTACGACGCGACGACCAGGTCGTGATCCGCGACTGGGCTCTCAACGACGTCTCGGTCGAGAAAGAAGCCCGCGAACACGTGATCTCGCTGGTGCTCGCGGTCGACGGCCGGCCGGTGTCGCGTTGGTCGTGCGACGGGATCGTCTGCGCGACTCCGACTGGCTCGACGGCGTACGCGTTCTCCGCCGGTGGCCCGGTGGTCTGGCCGCAGGTCCAGGCCCTGCTGGCCGTGCCGCTCAGCGCCCATGCGCTGTTCGCCCGGCCCCTGGTGGTCGCGCCGACGTCGACGGTCGGGATCGAGCTGGCCGATCCTGCCAAGGTCGCGGTGATGTTCTGCGACGGCCGGCGGTCTCACTCCCTGGAGCCTCAGGACCGGCTGGAGATCGTCCGCAGCTCCGAACCGGTCCGGCTGGTGCGGCTGCGCGACACGCCGTTCACGCAGCGGCTGGTCGACAAGTTCCAGCTTCCGGTGCAGGGCTGGACCGGAAGCTGATCCGTGGCGCGGTTCGGCGCCTCCACAGCCCGGCGCGGCAGGCCGTCACGGTCCGTGGCTCGCCGTAGGCTCGAAACGTGCTCATCGAGCTTCGCCTGCGCGGACTCGGCGCGATCGACGACGCCGTCCTCGACCTCGGCCCGGGGTTCACCGCGATCACGGGCGAGACCGGAGCGGGCAAGACCATGCTGCTCACCGGCCTGGCTCTGCTGCTCGGCGGCCGCGCGGACGCTGCCCTGGTCCGGTCGGGACACCCGCGCGCAGAGGTCGAAGGACGCTTCAGGATCGCCATGGACGGGCTGGTCGCGCAGGCGGTGGAGGCGAGTGGTGGCGCGCTCGACGGCGACGAGCTCGTGATCGTGCGGACCATCGGCGCCGATGGCCGTTCCCGCGCCTACCTGGGCGGTCGCGCGGTGCCGGTGGCGACGCTGGCGGCACTGGCCGATGACCTCGTCACGGTGCACGGCCAGGCCGACCAGCGCGGGCTGCTGCGCCCCGCGGTCCAGCGCGCGGTCCTCGACGCCTACGCCGGGCCGGCGGCTGCGGCTGCGGCAGCCGACTACCGCGAGGCGTTCGCACGCCTGGCCACGATCCGAAGCGAGCTCGACGAGGTCACCACCCACCGCCGGGAGCGAACCCTGGAGGCGGAAGGGCTGCGGCAGGGTCTGGCCGAGGTCGACGAGGTCGCGCCGCAGGCCGGCGAGGATCGCTCGCTCGCCGGCGAGGCCACCCGGCTCGGTCACGCGGAGGCGCTGCGCAGCGCGGCGGCGGCCGCCCACGAGGCACTCAGTGCCACTGCCGAGGGCCCGGATACGCCGTCGGTGCTCGGCCTGCTGGGGGCTGCCCGGCACGAGCTCGACGCGGTACGCGGTCACGACCCGCAGCTCGACGCGTTGGCGGCGAGGGTCGCAGAGGCGTCGTACGCGCTGGCCGACGTCGCCGCCGACCTGTCCGGGTACGTCGACCGGCTTGACGCGGACCCGGTCCGGCTGGCCGCCGTCCAGGAGCGGCTGAGCCGGCTCACGGCACTCACCCGGCGCTACGCCGCGGACATCGACGGCGTACAGGCCTGGGCAGTGAGCGCCCGGGAGCGGCTGGCCGCGCTCGACGACGACGACACGCGGATCACCGAGCTGACCGCGGCGCGCGACGACATCCTCGCCCGCCTGACCGATGCCGCCGCCCGGCTGTCGCAGGCACGAGCGGCCGCCGGGCGCCGGCTCGAGACGGTGATCTCGGCGGAGCTGACCGGGCTGGCGATGGCGGATGCCGTGCTCCCGGTCGTGGTGAGCCAGCGGGAGGATCCGCACGGGATCCTGGTCGGCGGCCGCCGGCTCGCGTTCGGCCCGTCCGGTGTCGACGAAGTCGAGTTCCGGCTGGTCGCTCATGCCGGTGCACCCGTGCGCCCGCTCCATCGCGGCGCCTCAGGGGGTGAGCTGTCCCGGGTCATGCTCGCGGTCGAGATCGTCCTGGCCGGCAGCGATGGCGTGTCGACCTTCGTGTTCGACGAGGTTGATGCGGGCGTCGGCGGTCGCGCGGCGATCGAGGTGGGGCGCCGGCTCGCCGACCTCGCACGTACGGCGCAGGTGATCGTGGTCACCCACCTGCCACAGGTCGCCGCCTTCGCCGACCGGCATGTGGTGGTGGCGCGAAGCGCGGAAGGTCTCGTGACGTCGACCGAGGTCGACCTGGTCGACGGCCAGGCCCGGCTTCGCGAGCTGTCGCGGATGCTCGGGGGACTCGAGGACAGCGCGCTTGCCCAGGATCACGCGGAGGAGCTGCTCGCAACGGCGGCCGCGGCAAAGACCGACCCGGCCTGACGACGGGTTGGGCTTATTGGCTGCCTCGCTCTGGCAAACTTCCGGGTAATGAGGCTTGCGACGCTGCGGCGGACCCGCGCCGGCGACCAGCCGCCCGGCGTGGTCGGCACGGTGCGGCTCGACCGCCGGACGAAGACGCTGACCCGCCGGCTGCGTCCGGGCGACATCGCCGTCATCGACCACGTCGATCTCGACCGGCTCGCGGCCGAGGCGCTGGTGCGGTGCCAGGTCGCCGCGGTCGTCAACGTGGCGCCCAGCATCTCCGGCCGATACCCCAACCTCGGCCCCGGGATCTTGCTGGCCTCGGGTGTCCCGCTGGTCGACGACGTCGGGCCGGAGGCCTTCGGGCAGCTGCGTGAGGGCGATCGCGTCCGGCTGTACGAAGACACCGTCTTCGACCTCGACGGGCGGATCCTCGCCAAGGGGGCGGAGCAGACCGTTGACACGCTCGCCCGGTCGATGGCCGAGGCCCGCGAAGGGCTGTCCACCCAGCTCGAGGCCTTCGCCTCCAACACGATGGAGTACCTCCGCCGAGAGCGCGAGCTCTTGCTCGACGGTGTCGGCGTACCCGACATCGCGACCCCGCTCGAAGGACGCCACGTCCTGGTCGTGGTCCGCGGCTACACCTACCGCGAGGACCTGGTCGCGCTGCGGCACTACATCCGCGAGTACAAGCCGATGCTGATCGGCGTCGACGGGGGAGCCGACGCCCTGCTCGAGCGCGGCCTGAAGCCACATCTCATCGTGGGTGACATGGACTCGGTGAGCGACGAGGCGCTGTGCTGCGGCGCCGAGATCGTCGTGCATGCCTACCGCGACGGGGCGTCGCCCGGCCTGTCCCGGGTCCAGGAGCTGGGCATCACGCCGGTCGTCTTCCCCGCAGCCGGCACCAGCGAGGACGTCGCGCTGCTCCTCGCCGACGACAAGGGCGCATCGTTGATCGTCGCCGTGGGCACGCACGCGACGTTGGTCGAGTTCCTCGACAAGGGCCGCTCCGGCATGGCAAGCACGTTCCTCACCCGCCTGCGGATCGGCGGCAAGCTCGTCGACGCCAAAGGGGTGAGCCGGCTCTACCGCAGCCGGATCCCGATGGCCACCCTCATCCTGCTCGTGCTCGCCACCGCCATTGCGTTCGCGGTTGCGTTGTACGTGACCCCCGGCGGCGCGCTCTACCGCGAGTACTTCTCGACCGACTGGGAGCACTTCACCCGCTGGTTGCACGGCCTGCTATGACCGCGATGGGGGGTCGCGCCGGGCGCCGGCGCGGTGCGGTCATGCTCGCGGTACTCGGGCTGGCCGTCGGTGTGTGCGGGTCCGCGGCCGGAGCGGTTCGCACTCCGCCGCACGCGGTCACCCTCACGGGCGGCAAGAGCCACTTCTACGACCTGTACCTCCCCATCGTGGGATCGCCGAAGTACGCCGTCTACACCGCGCAGCCGTATCCGTACCAGAACGAGACGCTGCACGTCCGCACCGCCAAGGCCAAGACCTCCACGCTGGCCTTCGACCCGAACGATGACATCGAGCCGACTTCGCTCGCCGCGGGATCGTTGACCGGCTCGGATGTGTTCGCGGACACCGGCAGCGGACTTGTCCCCGATGCCGCGGAGTGGTGGAACGTCGGCTCGGGCGAGCACGGGGTGCTGATGCTGGCGAGCACCGATGCGTATCTGTCGTCGGCTCCCGACGGCGTGCTCGCGATCGGCCCGAGCGGCGAGCTGCAGGACCATCCGACCGCGGGCGGTCGGGACCGCAAGGTGGGCACTCCGTTCCCGAAGGCCACGAGCTCGTCACCGCCGGTCGCGGTCGCCGGCGACGCCGGGGTGGTGCTCGCGTTTCATCACAGCTTCCGGTACATGGCCTGGGCCGATCCGGGTGTGTTCACGACTCTCGACGTCGGCGCGACCGGGGATACCGACCTGTTCTGCAGCTCGGTGACCTCGGGAGCCGCCGGCTGCGGCGGGATCGATGCCACCGGTCACCCCCTGGTGCTGCGGGTCCCGTTGACCGGCTCGGCGCCGGTGGTCACGCAGCTGGCTGCCTCTGCCTGCCCGAGCGCGATCTACCTGACCTCCGCGGTCACGGCCTGGTCGGACGGCTGCGAGCGCACGATCAACACGGTGCCGGCTGGTGCCGGTACGCCGATTGCGAGCGGCCCGGCGTACGTCCAGGAAGGGGTCGGCCTGATCGGCGCCTTCGGCAAGCTGGTCATGGCGGTGGACCCCGGGCACCGCTACGCCGTCGATGAGGCCGCTACCGCGAGCGGCAGCCGGCAACAGCTGGTGGCGGCCGAGCGCAGTCCGGTCGTGGCGCTGCACGTGGCGCTCACCGCCGGGCGGATCGGGTATTACTCCGACCGGACCGCCGGGGTCACGACCTGGTCGAGCACGGTGGCCGGCGAGCCGGGGGCGCTCACGGTGAGTTCCGCGGTATCGCTCGGCCACCCCGGTGCCGGCGCGGACAGCGACGTCGCAGGCGAGACGCGGCTGAGCCTGTCCGGCGCCAACACCGCCGCGGCCGGCACGGCGCACTCGATCTCCATCACCTCACCGGTGCGCACCACGACGGTCGCCACCAAGCACGCCGCGAGCGGCGTCGACCTCTCGGGCAATCGGCTGGTCTACCAGACCAGCCCGGCCGGGCCTCCCGTGCTGTACGACCTTCGCACCGGCCGGGCCACGACGATCGCCGGTGCGATCGCGGCGGCGATCTGGGGCAACTACCTCGCTTACGTCGACGCCGACGGCTCGGTGTGGCGCCGGGCGCTGTCCGGTGCCGCCACCCCGGTGAAGCTTCGGGCGGCGGTGCCGGTGAGGCAGCGGGCCGGTCTGACCGCACGGGTCAGCGAGTACGGCGACGACGTGATGTGGCAGGTGGTCGCTGCCCAGCCGAAGACCGTGATCCACGAGGCCTATCGCGATGCCGCCACGATGGCACCGGCGGTCTCGCTGCTGGGCGCCTACGCGCCGCAGGCCGCGACGTCCGACGGCGTACTCGAGCTCAAGGACACCGGCACCCGCGCGGACTACTACCTGCAGCACTACGGGTCGTCGCACCGCACTCGCGTGCTGTCCGTGGCGGACACCGGCCTGCTGCCGGACGCGCCGGACGGGGTTGCCGTCGACGGCGGGCTGATCGCGTGGATCGACGGCGCCAACCGGGCACGCGTCGCTCCGCTGCCGGTCGCCCCCACGCCGCAGGCCCCGCGCTACCTCGGCGACCGGCTTGCCCCGACGTCGGCGACACCGACCAAGAAGCTTCCGTGGTCGGCTTTCATCCCGATGTCGGCCGCGATGACCGCGTGCCACGTGCAGATCCTCGCGGGAGCGACCGTCGAACGGACCCTGAAGTGCGCGGCCGCGGACGCGGCCCTGGGCGACGTGTCCGTGCGCTGGGACGGGCGGGACGCCGCCGGCCACAAGCTGTCGCCCGGGAGCTACACCTGGCGGCTCGAGGCGGCGAACTCCGCGGGCAGCGCGCTCGCCGCCGATGGCGCCTCGAACCCGATCCAGGGGCGAATCACGGTCGGCTGAGCGGCTCGCAGCACGGCATGGCGGCACCCCGGCGCGGATAGGCTCGGCCGCATGAGAGGACGTCGTCGTTGATCGACTTCCGCTACCACATCGTCTCGATCGTCGCGGTCTTCCTGGCCTTGGCCCTCGGGCTGTTCCTCGGGAGCACGACGCTGCAGAGCACGGTCACCCACAACCTCGACAACCAGGCGAAGCGGGTCACCGGTGAGTACAAGCACACCGAGGCCATCAACGGCCAGCTCCGGGCGTCGCTCGGCGACGAGCAGGCGCTGACCAAGGAGATCGAGCCGTTCGCTGTGGAGGACCGGCTGACCGGGGACGCTGTTGCGCTGGTCTCGGCGCCGGGGGTGGACGGATCGCTGGTGAAGTCCGTGGTGAACACCCTGCAGCTCGCCGGCGCCACCGTCACCGCCAACGTCGCCCTGCAGTCCGCCTACATCGATCCGACCCAGGACGCCGAACTGGGCCAACTGGCGACCTCGCTCGCGCTGCCGAACCACACGTTGCCGAACGGGAACGGCGCCACCAAGGTGTCGTCGATCCTCGCCGATGTCCTGCTCGCGCGTCCGGGCCACCGCACGGTGAGCCGCTCGCACGTCAACGAGACGCTGAACGCGCTGTCGGACGGCAAGTTCATCAGCGTGTCCGGCAACCTGCCGAACCGGCCGGCGAACATGGCCGTGCTGTTGCTCGCCGACCCGACCTCGAGCGGCGCGGCGAATATCGTCCAAACCCAGAACACCGAGCTCGTCACGCTGGCCAAGGACCTGCGCGGCTCCTCGTCCGCCGCCGTCGTCGCCGGCCCGGACCCGACGCCGGGAAACTCGGCGAGTGCGTTAGCCACTGCCCGCAACGACTCGACGCTCACCAAGAACACCTCCACCGTCGACTTCGACACGAGCAGCTCGCCCGACCCGGCGGCCGGGCGGATCGCGATCGTGCTCGCGCTCGCGGACGCCGCGTCCTCCGGCACGGTGGGCGCCTACGGCCTGGGCGAGAACCAGGTGCTACCGAGCCCGTCACCGTCGCCGTGAGCCGACGTGGCGGCGCGGCCCGCGCCGTACTCGCCGGCCTGGTGTCGGCGGCCGCGGCCCAGACGGCCTGGGGTCGGTTGCGGCCCTCGGGCCGGAGCAGCGATGAGTCCCGGTGGACCCGGCGGAACTTCCGTGGCCGGCCGGTGACGTTGTTGCTCGGCCCGGCGGTCGGTGCCGGGGCGTTGGGCGGTGCCGTGCTGGCCGCGAAGCCCGCCCGCCGCGCCGCCTTGATCGCGGTCGCCGGAGCCGCGCTCACCGGCGGGTACGACGACTTGTACGGGAATCGTCATGCCCTCGGCTTGCGGGGGCATGCGCGCGCGCTGCGCGACGGGGAGCTCACCACCGGGGTCGTCAAGCTGGTCGCGATCACGGGTGCCGGGGCGCTCGCCGCCGGGCAGCGCAGCCGCAAGCCGGTGGACATCGTCCTGGGGACCGTTCTCACCGCCGGCGGCGCCAACCTGGTGAACCTGTTCGACCTGCGTCCCGGGCGGGCGTTGAAGGTCAGCACCCTCGCCGCGGCCGGCCTGCTTCGTACCGGCGGCGAGAGCCGGGTGCTCGCCGGGGCGGCCGCCGGCGCCGCTCTCGCTGCGATCCCGGTTGATCTGGGGGAGCGCGCGATGCTGGGCGACTGCGGCGCCGGCGCGCTGGGCGCGTTGCTCGGCACCGCAGCCGCCTGCTCGGGCGGTCGAGCTCGCCAGGTTCTACTGGCCGCGGTGGTCGTAGGACTGACGCTCGCGAGCGAGCGGGTGAGCTTCAGCGCGGTCATCGACGGCCACCCGGTCCTGCATGCGCTCGATCAGGTCGGCCGGCAGCACGAATGAGCGCACCCACCGCGCACCCGGAGACGTCTGCCGCGCCCGGGATCGCGCGGGCCGCGTTGGTCATCGCCGCCGTCACGACCGCCGCGCGGCTGGCCGGCTTCGCGCGGGTCGTCGTGTTCGCCCGGATCGTCGGTCCGAGCTGTCTCGGTGACACCTACGTCACGGCCAACACGGTGCCGAACATCATCTTCGACATCGTCGCCGGCGGGGCACTGTCCAGCCTCGTCGTACCGGTGCTTGCGGGGCCTGCAGCCGCCGGCGCTCGCGACGTCGTCGACCGCACGACCTCCGCCCTGCTCACCTGGGCGGTCTCGATCCTGGTGCCGATCATGGTGGTCGGCCTGCTGCTTACCCACCCCCTGGTTCGCGTGCTCGTCGGGCACGGCCATCACGGCTGTACGGCGAACAGCGAGGTGGCGATCGGCGCCCGCATGCTGGCGGTGTTCATGCCGCAGGTCGTGCTCTACGGCGCAGCGGTCGTCCTCATCGGTGTACTGCAGGCGCACCGCCGCTTCGTCGGCCCGGCGCTGGGTCCGCTGGTCTCGAGTCTCGTCGTCATCGCGGCGTACGTCGTCTTCGGCGCGGTCGCGGCGCACGAGGAGACCAGGCTCGCCACCCTGACCCGCGGGCACGAGCTGATCCTTTCTTTGGGTACGACGCTCGGTGTCGCCGCGCTCCTCCTCACGTTGGTGGTTCCGGCCGTGCGGCTCGGCATCCGGCTGCGGCCGACGTACCGCTTCCCGCCGGGTGTCGGCGCCACCATCCGCGCGATGGCCCTGTCGGGCGCGGTCGTCGTCGGCAGCTCGGATCTCGCGACCGCCGTCGTGCTCCGCCTCACCAACTCCCGCGGAGTCGACGGAAGCGTCGTGCTCTACAACCTCGCCTGGACGGTGTTCACGGTGCCGTGGGCGGTTGCGGCCGTGCCGTTGGCGACGAGCGCGTTCCCGGGACTGACCGCAACCTGGCAGAGCGGAGATCGTGCCGCCTACACCTCGACCGCCGCCCGAACCGCCCGCGCGATGCTTGTAGTGGTCGCGGCCACGGCAGCGGTCATGGGCGCGGCGGCGGGACCGGTCGCGCGCGTCGTCGTCCTTGACGCCCCCGGCCACGTGGCGCCGACCATCCTCGCCCGTGGTCTCGCCACGTTCGCCCCCGGCCTGCTCGGCTATGCCTTGGTCGCTCTGATGTCGCGCGCGCTCTACGCTCAGGGGAACGCCCGCACTCCGGCAACCGCGGTGCTGGGTGGCTGGTTGGTCGCGGTCGTGGTGGACATCGCGCTCGCCGAGGCGATGCCACCGGGCTGGACCGTCGCTGCGGTCGGCATCGGTACGACGGTCGGCGTGACGGTCAGCGGGCTCTGGTTGCTCCTCGCGCTGCGCCGCTCGGCGGGCTCGGCGGCGCTGTCGGGGTTGGCGAAGGCGGCGACCGCGGCTGTGGCCGGCGGGCTGGCGGGTGCCGGCGGCGGCGTGCTGCTGGCCAGGGCGGCGCCGGTCAAGGGAGTCGCGGGCGACCTCGCGGTCATCATCGGCGTGGCGGCGATCGCGCTGGCCGTCCATGCTCTGGTCGTGGCCGTGATCGACCGACCCACCCTGCGGATGATCGCCGCCCGGGCGGGATTGCGGCGTGCCTGAGCACATCGCGGAGCCGATGCCGTCCGGCCGGTCGGTGCTGCTGGTGGTCGCCGACGTCACCGGCGGGATCCGCCGGCACGTTCGTGACCTGGCCGACGGCCTGCCCGCCCGCGGGCTCCGGGTGGTCGTGTGCGCGCCGTCGGCGACGATCGCCAGGCTCGATCTCGGGGGGCTCGACGTCACCGTCGTGGAAGCGCCGGTGGGGAGCTCGAGGCCCGGACCGCTCGCCGCCACCCGTCGCGCGCTGCGGTCCGCTGCCCGGGAAGCGGACCTGGTTCACGCGCACGGCCTTCGAGCCGGCGCGCAAGCCGTCGGCTTCGGCGGCGACACCCCGCTCGTCGTCACGTGGCACAACGCCGGCCAGGGTGGCGCGCTGCGACGCGCGATGCACCGTGCGCTGGCCCGCTACGTCGCTCGCTCCACCGACCTCACCCTGGTCGCGTCCTCCGACCTCGGTGATGCGGCGCGAGCGGCCGGCGCGACGTTGGTCCGCAGCGCATTCGTGACCGCGCCCGCGCTCTCGCCAGCCACGAAGGACCCCCTGCAGCTGCGCAGCGAGCTCGGCGTCGGGACCCGTCCCGTCGTGCTCGGGATCGGGCGGCTGCATCGGCAGAAGCGCTGGGATGTGCTGGTCGACGCGGCCGCATCGTGGTCCGGCGAGCGCTCGCCGGTCGTCGTGATCGCCGGCGAAGGGCCCGGGCGGGCCGATCTCGAACGCCGCATCGCCGCCAGTGGCGCGCCGGTGCGGCTGCTCGGCTACCGCACCGATGTCGCCGACCTGCTCGCGGTCGCGGACGTCGTCGCGCTACCGAGTGAATGGGAGGCCCGTGCGCTGGTCGCCCAGGAGGCGCTGCGGGCCGGCGTGCCGCTCGTCACCACCGATGTCGGGGGCCTGGGTGGGCTGGTGCGTGGCGCGGCGGTGATCGTCCCGGTGGGGGACGCCGGGGCTTTGCGCAACGCCGTCGAGTCGATCATCGCCGATGACGAGCGGCGCCAGAACCTGATCGCGGCAGGGATCGCCAAGGCCCGGCGCTGGCCCGATCGCGAAGGGGCCCTCGACCAGCTGGTCGCGAACTACGCCGACCTGCTCGACCGCATCAGCCTGCGCTGAAGGCACGTCGCGGATCCGGCCCGACTCGCCCGGAGTGGCGGTGCCGCCGATCGTTGCGCGGTGTTACCGTGGACTCCCGTGGGTTGCTGCCGCGAGATGAGTCCTCACCATCCTTCATGACCGGTCGAGACCGACCGAATACGTCATGATGCTGCGCGGCGCTTGAGACCACGGGAGGGCATGTGGCTCGGTCGGCCAGTGCGTCGAACGTCGCCGTACGACACGTCTTCGTCACCGGAGGCGTTGCTTCGAGCCTCGGCAAGGGCCTCACGGCTTCGAGCCTCGGTCGGCTGCTGAAGTCCCGCGGGCTGCGGGTCACGATGCAGAAGCTCGACCCCTACCTCAACGTCGACCCGGGCACGATGAACCCCTTTCAGCACGGCGAGGTCTTCGTCACCGAGGACGGTGCCGAAACCGACCTCGACATCGGCCACTACGAGCGCTTTCTCGACGAGGAGCTCTACGGCACCGCCAACGTGACAACCGGCAAGGTCTACTCCGAGGTCATCGCAAAGGAGCGGCGCGGCGAGTACCTCGGTGACACCGTTCAGGTGATCCCGCACATCACCAACGAGATCAAGGAGCGGATCCGCGCGATGGCCGTTCCGCCGCCCGGCGGGGACGGGGTCGACGTCGTCATCACGGAGATCGGTGGCACCGTCGGCGACATCGAGTCGCTGCCGTTCCTCGAGGCGGCCCGCCAGGTCCGCCAGGACGTCGGACGGGACAACGTCTTCTTCCTGCACGTCTCGCTGGTGCCCTATCTCGCGCCATCCGGCGAGCAGAAGAGCAAGCCGACCCAGCACTCAGTGCAGTCGCTGCGCTCGATCGGCATCACGCCGGATGCGATCGTCTGCCGGTCGGACCGCCCGATCCCGGCCGGCCTCAAACGCAAGATCGCGCAGACCTGCGACGTCGATGAGGAGGCCGTCGTCTCGGCACCGGACGCCGCGTCGATCTACGACATCCCCAAGGTCCTGCACGCCGAGGGTCTGGACGCCTATGTGGTGCGCCGGCTCAGCCTGCCGTTCCGCGACGTCGACTGGGCGGAGTGGGACGAGCTGCTTCGGCGCATCCACCGACCGAGCCAGCGCGCGACGGTCGCGCTGGTGGGCAAGTACGTCGACCTGCCGGACGCCTACCTCTCGGTGACGGAGGCGCTGCGGGCGGCGGGCGCGGCCAACGACGCGCACATCGACATCCGATGGGTCACCTCGGACGAGTGCGCGACGCCGGAAGGCGCCGCGCGCACGCTCGACGGGGTGGACGGCGTACTGATTCCCGGCGGCTTCGGCGTCCGTGGCATCGAGGGCAAGGTCGGTGCGGTGCGCCATGCGCGCGAGCATCGGATCCCCACCCTCGGGCTGTGCCTCGGGTTGCAGTGCATGGTGATCGACGTCGCGCGGCATCGGGCGGGGCTGACCGGTGCCAACTCCGCGGAGTTCGATCCCGACACCCCGCACGCGGTGATCTCGACCATGGCCGATCAGGTCGATGTCGTCGCCGGTGAGCGGGACATGGGCGGCACGATGCGCCTCGGCTCCTATCCGGCCGTCCTGCTCGAAGGCTCGCTGGTCGCCAAGGCCTACGGCAGCAGCCGGGTCGCCGAGCGGCACCGGCACCGTTACGAGGTCGCGAACTCCTACCGCCCCGCGCTGGAAGACGCCGGCATGGTGTTCTCCGGGACCTCCCCGGACGGCCGGTTGGTCGAGTACGTCGAGCTGCAGGCCGACCAGCACCCCTTCTTCGTCGGCACCCAGGCCCACCCCGAGTTCAAGTCGAGGCCCACCCGGGCGCACCCCCTGTTCACCGGTTTCGTCGCGGCCGCACTGCAACGCGCCACTGACGCGCAGGCCGAGCTCGGCGCCATCACCTTGCCGGGGGACGGGTTGTCGGTGGGATCCTGAGCCCTGCCCAGTTCCGAACCGACCAGCCGGACGGTGCCGTGACAGCCGCCATGCGCGATGAGCCTTCGAGCGCGTTCCCGGTTCGGGCGTCGCACGTCGCCTTCCGCTCCGGCCGCGTGATCGACGTCCGCACCGATGAGGTCGCCATGCCGGGCGGCACGACCGCGACCCGGGACGTCGTCGTCCATCCCGGCGCCGTTGCGGTCATCGCGCTCGACGACGCGGGTCGAGTCCTGCTGCTGCAGCAGTACCGCCATCCGGTCCGCCGACTGCTCTGGGAGCCGCCGGCCGGGCTGCTCGACAAGGAGGGCGAGCCGCCGTTGCACGCCGCTCAGCGCGAGCTGTACGAGGAGGCTCATCTCGAGGCCGACCGCTGGGACGTGCTGGTCGACGCGTTCACCTCGCCGGGCATGACCGACGAGGCGGTCCGGATCTATCTCGCGCGGGATGTCCGGCCCGCCTCGGCGCCCAGGTTCGTGGGCGAGGACGAGGAGAGCGACATGCCGCAACGCTGGGTGCCGCTCGACGAGGCGGTGGCCGGCGTCCAAAGCGGCGAGCTGCACAACCCGCTCGCGGCGATCGGGCTGCTCGCCGCGTCGCTCGCCGCCCGTGAGGCTTTTGCGGCGCTTCGTCCGGCCGATGCGCAATGGCCCGAAGCATCGCCGTTCACCGGATCGGTCCGCGAGTCGCCGAGCCCCTGAGCCCCCGTTTAGGATCCCAACGAGCGCTGTGCCCGGTGGCAACGACGCCGCCGGCGGTCGAAAGGTGTGGACACCGTGTTGATCGGCATCCCCCGCGAGGTCAAGGACAACGAGTTCCGGGTGGCGATCACCCCGTCCGGCGTACACGAGCTGGTCAGCCAGGGCCACGACGTCGTCATCGAGCGCGAGGCCGGCGTGGGCTCGTCGATCCCGGACGACGACTACGTCGCGGCCGGCGCGAAGCTGCTGCCGACCGCGGACGACGTGTGGGGCGAGGCGGAGCTGATCTGCAAGGTGAAGGAGCCGGTGGCCGAGGAGTACCACCGGATGCGCGCCGATCAGGTCCTGTTCACCTACCTGCACCTGGCCGCGAGCGAGCCGTGCACCAACGCCCTGATCTCCTCGGGCACGACCGCGATCGCCTACGAGACGGTGCAGCTCGCGGACGGGTCACTGCCGCTGCTGGCGCCGATGAGCGAGGTCGCCGGACGGATGGCGCCGCAGGTGGGTGCCCATCACCTCCAGCGCGACGGGGGCGGGCGCGGCGTACTCATGGGTGGCGTCTCCGGCACCTATGCGGCCAAGGTTGTGGTGCTCGGCGCGGGGGTCTCGGGCATGAACGCCGCGGCCATCGCGCTCGGTATGCAGGCCGAGGTGCTGGTCCTCGACCGCAACATCGAGAAGCTCCGGCAGGCCGACCGGATCTACCAGGGCCACCTCCAGACCGTTGCGTCGAACGCCTACGAGGTGGAGCGGGCCTGCATCGACGCGGACCTGGTGATCGGCGCAGTTCTGGTCGCGGGTGCGAAGGCGCCGACGTTGGTGAGCGATGACCTGGTCGCGCGGATGAAGCCGGGTGCGGTCCTCGTCGACATCGCGGTCGACCAGGGCGGCTGCTTCCAGTCCACCCGGCCGACCACGCACTCGGATCCGACCTTCATGGTTCACGACGCGGTCTTCTACTGCGTCGCGAACATGCCCGGCGCCGTGCCGCACACGTCGACCTACGCGTTGACCAACGTCACGTTGCCGTACGTCGAGCGGATCGCCGGGCTCGGCTGGCAGGAGGCGGTGCGCCGCGATCCCGCTCTGGCGGGTGGGGTCAACGTGGTGAGCGGAGACGTCGTGTGCGAGCCGGTGGCCGAGGCGCACGGCCTGCCGTACCGGCCGCTGGCCGAGGTGCTCGGCTGAGCTCGAGCGATCACGCCGCGATCGACCGGGTGATCCGCGGCTACCTCGACCATCTCGCCGTCGAGCGCGGGTTGAGCCGAAACACGTTGAGTTCGTATCGTCGCGACCTCGCGCGGTACGCGGAGTACCTCGCTGCGCAGGGGCGCAGTTCCCTCGACGACGTGACCGAGGCCGACGTCACGGGTTTCGTGGCGGTGCTGCGCAGCGGCGCTGGGGAGCAGGTGGCACTGCGCGCCTCGTCCGCGGCGCGGGCCGTCGTTGCCGTCCGCGGGCTGCATCGCTTCGCGCTGCGCGAAGGGCTGGCCGAGAGCGACCCGGCCGCCGCGGTGCGTCCGCCCACCCCGCCCCGCCGCCTGCCGCGGGCGCTTTCGCTGGACGACGTCACCGCGCTGATCGCCGCCGCGGGATCCGACGGCTCGCCGCGGGGTGTGCGCGACCAGGCCCTCCTCGAGTTCCTCTACGGCACCGGGGCGCGGATCGGTGAGGCGGTCGCGCTGGACGTGGACGACCTCGACCCGGACCGGGGAACAGTTCTGCTGCGCGGCAAGGGCGGCAAGGACCGGGTAGTGCCGGTCGGGAGCTACGCCCGCGACGCGGTCGAGGGCTACCTCGTCCGTGGCCGGCCGGTGCTCGCCTCCGGCGGCGGGGGAGGGCCGGCGCTGTTCCTCAACACCCGAGGCGGGCGGCTGTCCCGGCAGAGCGCGTGGGCGATTCTCCAGACGGCGGCGCAGCGCGCCGGACTACGGTCGCGGATCGGCCCGCACACCCTCCGGCACTCCTTCGCCACCCACCTGCTCGACGGCGGAGCCGACGTGCGCGTGGTGCAGGAACTGCTCGGACACGCCTCCGTCACGACCACTCAGGTCTACACACTGGTCACCGTGGACCGGCTCCGCGAGGTCTACGCGATGTCCCATCCTCGAGCGCGTTCAGGCTGATCAGAGCGTTGTGGCAGCGGTGCCGGCGGCAGCCGCCGGTTGCCAACCCGCCTGATCGGCATTAGGTTGCGCGTCGCGGTTAACCGCTTCGGCGAGATATCGCGCTGTCGCCGTAAAGCTTTACCGAGAGGACGACATGTCGACAACCGCGGAGCGGACCCGCCCGCCGCGCGAGATCGGCCCGACCGGGCGGCCACGCCCCCGTCTGCGGGACCCGAAACCGCTGAGCGAGCACGGTCCCGCGAAGATCCTCGCCCTGGCCAACCAGAAGGGCGGGGTCGGCAAGACCACGACCGCGATCAACCTCGGTGCCGCCCTGACCGAGTTCGGCCGGCGGGTCCTCCTGGTCGACTTCGACCCTCAGGGCGCGCTCTCGGTCGGGCTCGGGGTCAACCCGCACGAGCTGGACCAGACGATCTACAACGCCCTCATGGAGCGCGGGGTCACCGCGGACGACATCCTGATCAAGACCAGCAGCGGCCTGGACCTGCTCCCGAGCAATATCGACCTGTCCGCCGCGGAGGTCCAACTGGTCGGCGAGGTCGCCCGCGAGCAGTCGCTCAAGCGGGTGCTCGAGCCGATGGTCGAGGACTACGACGTCATCCTGATCGACTGTCAGCCCTCGCTCGGCCTGCTTACCATCAACGCGCTCACCGCCGCCGACGGTGTGATCGTTCCGCTGGAGTGCGAGTACTTCTCGCTGCGCGGTGTGGCACTCCTGATCCAGACCATCGAGAAAGTGAGCGAGCGGCTTAACCCTCAACTTCAACTTGAGGGGATCCTCGCAACAATGTATGACGGTCGTACTCTCCATGGCCGCGAAGTGCTCACCCGCGTTGTGCAGGCGTTCGGCAACAAGGTCTTCCACACGGTGATCAACCGAACCGTCCGGTTCCCGGAGACGACCGTCGCGGGGGAGCCGATCACCAGCTTCGCGTCGTCCTCACCCGGGGCAGCGGCCTACCGCGACCTGGCCAGAGAGGTGGTGGCCCGGTGTCTCGCCGGGTGATCCTGCCCGGTGCGGACGAGCTGTTCCGATCGACCGGAGCGCTACGTCCCGACGACCGCACCGGCAACGGCGAGCCGGCGGCGGCCGAGCCGACCGTTCGGCGTGACGGCGCGATGGGAGCGAACCCGTCGCGCTCCCGACCGAGCGGTCGCCAACGGCACGACGAGAAGATCACGGTCTATGTCTCACCTGCAGAGCTGGTCGATCTGGAGCACGCCCGTCTGATCCTTCGGGCCGAGCATTCGCTCGCGGTGGATCGGGGCCGGATCGTGCGCGAGGCGCTGTCGGTCGTGCTGGCCGATCTGGAGGCCAAGGGGGACCACAGCATCCTGGTCCGCCGGCTGCGGGCCGACTGAGCCCGGCCGCGGCGACGATCCTCGATGCTCTACGCACTGCGCCAGCCGTCGACACTGCTCGGTCTCGCCCTGGGTTTCGTGCTGGGCTGCGTCCTGCGGGTGGCGGTCCAGCAGCTGCTGGTCAACGGCCGCCGGGCCCTTCGCACCGTCACCGCTTCCCGGGGTTGGCTCGACCCGTTCGGGCTCGTGGCGGTGCTGCTTGCCGGCGTCGGATGGTCGCCCCGGCCGACGCTGCGGTTCGGCAAGCGGTCCCAGGTCTGGGTGGTGGTCGTGGCCGCCGTCGCCGTCCATGGCTTGCTCGCGGCGGCCGGGTTGGCGGCGTACAAGGCAGCAGGCGGCCATTCCGGCTTCTTCCCGCTGATGTCCAGCCTGGCCGTGCTGCACGGATCTCAGTCGCTGGCCACGGATGCGGGTCAGCGGATCGCAATCGGGTTCGGCATCGAGAACCTGGCCTGCGGGCTGCTGGCCCTCGTGCCGGTTCCGCCGCTCGAGCTCGGCGTCGCATTGTGGTCGACGCTGCCGCGCAGCAGCGGAAGTCGCCGGCTGGCCTACCACTTCCTCGAGGAGCAGTGGGGGACCGCGATCGTGCTGGTCCTTCTGATCGTCCCGCTGGGCGGTGAGTACCCGCTGCTCCTGCAGCTGATCGGCGACGTCGCGGACCGGATCCTGCACGCGCTGTAACCGCTCGTCGCGCGGCGAGCCGAGCCGGGTCCGGACACCGGCCTGGGCTACCGTCGAGCGGTGGTGCTCTCCGGTCCGGGAGCGGCTGAGTCGGCCGCGCCTGTGGACGCTGACGGCTTGGCCGGATCGTCGGCTTTTCACGTCCATCTCGACGTTTTCGACGGGCCGTTCGACCTGCTGCTCAGCCTGATCGCGAAGCGCCGGCTGGATGTCACGCTGGTCGCGATCGCGCAGGTCACTGACGACTTTCTCGGCTACCTCCGCGCGCACGCCGACGATTGGGACCTGGACCAGGCGAGCGAGTTCCTGGTGGTGGCCGCGACGCTGCTCGACCTGAAGGTCGCCCGGCTGCTCCCTTCGGCCGAGGTCGACGAGGAGGACCTGGCGCTGCTCGAGGCCCGGGACCTGCTCTTCGCCCGGCTGCTGCAGTACCGCGCGTACAAAGAGGTCGCCCGCTGGTTCACCGAGCAGATCGGCCAGGCCGGACTGCGCTACCCCCGCACGGCGGGCCTGGAACCGGCGTTCGTGGACCTGCTGCCCGAGGTCCAGCTCGGGCTCGACCCGCAGGAGTTCGCCGAGCTGGCCGCTCGGGCGTCGGCGCCGCGGCCGCTGCCCGTGGTCGACATCGGTCACATCCATGCACCCGTCGTGAGCGTCCGCGAGCAGGCCGCACTGCTGGCCGGCCGGCTGCGGGCGAGCGGCGGCGCGAGCTTCCGTGCGCTGATCGCGGACTGCACCGAGACGATGACGATCGTCGTGCGGTTTCTTGCTCTGCTCGAGCTCTATCGCGAAGGCGCGGTCGCCTTCGACCAGCTGGTCGCGTTCGGCGAGCTGAACGTCCGCTGGGTCGCCGGCGACGGTGAGCTGGCCGTGCTGGCGGCCGACATCGACGACTCCTACGACACGGTTGAGGGCAATGACGGATGACCTGGTCATCGTGACCGACGACACCGAGCCCGTGATCCTGCCCGACCTGCGTGCCGGCATCGAAGCCGTCCTGCTGGTCGTCGAGGAACCGGTCGACGAGACGACGCTCGCGCAGGTGGTCGAACGCCCGAGAGAAGAGGTTCGCGAGCTGCTGCGCGAGCTCGCTGCCGACTACGACCGCGGCGGGCGCGGATTCGAGCTTCGGGAGGTCGCCGGCGGCTGGCGGCTCTACACGCGCGCGTCGTGTGCGCCGTACGTCGAGCGGTTCGTGCGCGAAGGTCAGCCGGCTCGCCTGAGCCAGGCGGCGTTGGAGACCCTTGCGGTCATCGCCTACCGCCAGCCGACGACGCGCGCCAGGATCGCCGCCGTACGCGGCGTCAATGTCGACGCGGTCGTGCGGACGCTGGTCACCCGAGGATTGATCGCGGAAGTGGGTGTGGAGCGCGAAACCGGAGCAATTCTTTACGCCACTACCGAACACTTCCTCGACCGGCTCGGGTTGTCCTCGCTCGCGGAGCTGCCCGACATCTCCGAGTACCTGCCGGATCACTCCGCGATCGACGACGATGCCGTCGCTGGTTGAGCGCGAAGCCGGCGCAGGCTCGAACGGAACGCGACTGCAGAAAGTGCTGGCCGAGGCGGGCTTCGGCAGCCGGCGCGCCTGCGAGGCGCTGATCTCGGCCGGTCGGGTGCAGGTGAACGGGCACACCGCGACGCTCGGCGCGCGGGTGGATCCCCAGCACGACCGGATCGTCCTCGACGGCGCGCAGGTCCCTACCCGCGAGGGACTGGCCTACCTCGCCGTGAACAAGCCGCGAGGCATGCTCTCGACCATGTCCGACGACCGAGGCCGGCCGTGCGTCGGCGACGTTGTCGCCGACCTGGCCAGCCGGCTGCACCACGTGGGGCGGCTCGACGCGGACAGCGAGGGCCTGTTGCTCCTCACGAACGACGGGCCCCTCTCGCACCGGCTGATGCATCCGTCGTTCGGGGTGGCGAAGACCTACCTCGCCGAGGTCGACGGCGTCCTCCCACGGCTCGCGACCAGGCGGCTGCGCGGCGGAGTCGAGCTGGACGACGGACCCGCGCGGGCCGACCGGGTCGAGCTGGTCGGGGCGACCGCCAAGCGCAGCATCGTCGAGATCACCTTGCACGAGGGGCGCAAGCACGTGGTCCGGCGGATGTTCGCGGAGGTCGGCTTCCCGGTGACGCGGTTGGTGCGCACCTCGGTCGGCCCGATCCGCCTGGGCGACCTGAAGCCGGGTGGCCGCCGGCACCTGCAGCCGGGCGAGGTCCGGGCCTTGTATCGAGAAGTCGACTTGTAGATCTATCGGTAGAACGACATCGAGAGTTCGGGGAGGAGCCAGATGGCGGTTCGCGCGTTGCGCGGGGCCACCCAGGTCGACGTCGACGAACGCGAGGCGGTGATCGAGGCGACCGCCGAACTGGTCGAAGCTGTGCTGACCCGCAACCGGCTCGACCACGACGCACTCATCTCGATCGTCTTCACGACGACGCCGGATCTCACCTCGGAGTTCCCCGCCTACGCCGCCCGCACGATGGGCATCACCGACGTCCCCTTCCTGTGCGCGTCCGAGATCGCGGTGCCCGGAGCGATGGAGCGCGTGATCCGGCTGCTGGCGTTGGTCGAGGCCGAGTTCAGCCGCGCCGATGCGCGCCACGTCTACCTGCGTGGTGCGGCGGCGCTGCGCACCGACCTGCCGAGGGACTGACGTGAATGCCGCCCCCCGTGGCCGGTTGCTGGTCATCGGCACCGGTCTGATCGGAACCTCGATCGCGCTGGCGGCGCGCGCGGCCGGCTACGACGTCGCCCTCGACGACTCCGACGAAGAGCAGCTCGCACTCGCCGAGTCGGTCGGGGCCGGCCGGCGCAGGGCAGCGGGGGAACGGTTCGACCTGGCGGTGGCGGCGGTGCCCCCGGGTGCGGTCGGTGTGGTCGTCGACCGCCTGCTCCGCGAGAGTACGGTCCCGGTGGTGACACACACCGCAAGCGTTCAACTTGAACCTCAACGTGAGGTCGAGGCCCATCAGCCGGGGTGCGATCGCTACGTCGGCAGTCACCCGATCGCCGGCCGGGAGCGCTCCGGGCCTCATCACGCGTCGGCGGACCTGTTCGAACAGCGCCCCTGGGTGATCTGCCCGACTGCGCACTCCAGCGGGGCCGCCGTGGCCGCGGTCACCGACCTCGCGCTGGCGTGCGGGGCGGTGGTCACGCAGATGAGCGCGGACGAGCACGACGCCGTGCTGGCGCGGTTGTCCCACGTTCCACAGCTGCTCGCCTCCGCGCTTGCCGCCTCGCTGCTGGGCCTGGACCGCGCCGAGGTGGCGCTCGCGGGCGCCGGGCTCCGCGACACCTCCAGGCTGGCGGACAGCGATGCCGGAATGTGGGCCGGGATCGCCGCGGCCAACCCGGCCGGGATCGCCGCCGCTCTGCGCGGCGTGCTGGACCCGCTCGAGCGCCTGGTGGAGGTGCTCGAGCAGCGGCCCGACGCCACCGAGCCGGCGGTGAGAGAACTGGTTGAGGCCGGTCGGCGCGGGCGGGCGATGCTCACCGGCAAGCACGGCCAGGCGGCGGTCCGGTGGGCCAGCGTTGCCGTCGTCGTACCGGACGAGCCGGGCGCGCTCGCCCGGTTGTTCTCCGACGCTGCCGATGCGGGGGTGAACGTGGAGGACATCAGGGTCGACCACTCCCCGGGCCTGCCGGTCGGGATCGTCGAGCTCGACGTGTCGGCCCAGCACCATGAGGTGCTGGCTTCGGCGCTCACCCGGCAGGGGTGGACCGCTACCGCCAGCCCACCCGCCAGTGGCGGCTAGGCTCGGCTGACGCCGAGGCGCGGCGAGTCTTCGAGGAGGGTCGGTGCAGCGGCGAGATCTGGTCGTTGCGATCGACGGCCCCTCCGGGTCCGGGAAGTCCACCGTGGCCCGCGAGGCCGCCTCGGCGCTCGACCTGCGCTACCTGGACACCGGCGCGATGTACCGCGCGGTGACCTGGCTCGCCCTGGAGCACCACGTCGACCTCACGGCCGGTGACGAGCTGGCGAGGATCGCGGAGCAGGCCGAGCTCAAGGTCACCACCGATCCGCGCGCACCCACGATCCTCGCGGACGGCATCGACGTGACCGCCGCGGTGCGCAGCCCGGAGGTGACCGGCGCGGTGAGCGCCGTGAGCGCGGTGCCCGGCGTACGCGCGGCCATGGTGCGCCGGCAACGGGAGATCATCGGCGAGGGCGGCATCGTGGTCGAGGGCAGAGACATCGGCTCGACCGTCGCACCCGATGCCCCCGTGAAGATCTTCCTCACCGCAGACGCCTCCACCCGGGCCGAGCGACGCACCCGTCAGGACGGGCTGGGCGAGGCGCCCGGATCGCTCGCCGCCACCGAGGCCGACCTGCGCCGCCGCGACACGGCAGACAGCACGCGCGCAGCATCGCCGCTCCAGCAAGCGCCCGACGCGACGGTGGTGGACACCTCGGGCCTCGACATCCACCAGGTCGTGGCGCTCATCGTCGAGCAGGCCAGGGCGGTGTCGGTGTGAGCCGGCGTGCCGACCCGACCCGGGAGAGCATTCCGCTGTTGGTGGCACGACGGGTCGCGCAGCGCATCCTGCGGATCGCGTTCGCGCTGCGGCTGCGCGGGCTCGAGAACCTTCCCGACTCCGGACCCGTGCTGCTGGCCGGCAACCACTCAGGCTTTCTCGATGGGCCGATCGTCATGATCATGTTGCCGCGGCCCTCCTCGTTCCTGGTCAAGAGCGAGATCTTCAAAGGGCCGGTGCGGTGGCTGTTGAGGTTCGCGCGCCAGATCCCGATCCACCGCGGTACGCCGGACCGTACGGCGCTGCGTACCGGGCTCGGCGTGCTCGCGGACGGCGGCGTGCTCGGTGTCTTTCCCGAGGGCACCCGCGGATCCGGCGACCTCGCGACGATCCAGCACGGCATCGGCTACCTCGCGCTCAACTCGCGGTGCCCGATCGTGCCGGTGCTGTGCAAGGGCACCCAGCAGGCGTTGCCGAAGGGCAAGGTCATCCCGCGCTGGCGAACGCCGATCGAGATCGTGTTCGGTCCGGCGTTCGAGCTCGACATCCCCGGGGACTTGCGCACCCGCGCGACCATCGCGGCCGCCGCCGAGCAGGTTCGCACCCATCTGCTGGCACTGCTCGAGGCCGAGCGGCAGTCGGCATGACAACCGGCGCAGATGCGCTGCCGGTGGTCGCCGTGATCGGTCGCCCGAACGTCGGCAAGTCCACCCTTGTCAATCGGATCCTCGGCCGGCGCGAGGCGGTGGTCGAGGACGTGCCAGGCGTGACGCGTGACCGGGTCTCGTACGAGGCCGAGTGGGCCGGGCGGGCGTTCACGGTCGTCGACACCGGAGGGTGGCAACCCGATGCGCGCGGGTTGGCGGCACGGGTATCGGCGGCCGCGGAGCTCGCGGTGCAGGCCGCCGACGTCGTACTCCTGGTCGTCGACGCGACCGTCGGGATCACCGAGGTTGATGCGGCCGTGAGCCGCGTGTTGCAGCGATCCGGGCGGCCGGTCGTGCTGGCCGCGAACAAGGTCGACTCGGCTCGGGCCGAGCCGGACGTCGCTGCGCTCTGGGGCCTCGGCGTCGGCGAGCCGCTTGCGGTGAGCGCGTTGCACGGGCGGGGGAGCGGTGACCTGCTCGACGCCATCGTTGCCGCGCTGCCGGCGGCGGTCGCGCGCGACGAACAGCCGGCCGGACCACATCGGGTCGCGCTGATCGGACGGCCCAACGTGGGCAAGTCCAGCCTGCTCAACCGGCTGGCGGGGTCGGACCGCGCGCTGGTCGATGCGGTCGGCGGCACGACGCGCGACCCGGTCGACGAGCTGATCCGCCTCGACGACGCGACGTGGCGGTTCGTCGACACCGCCGGTCTGCGCCGCCGGGTTCACGAGGCCAGCGGCGCCGAGTACTACTCGAGCCTGCGTACCTCGGCGGCGATCGAAGCGGCCGAGGTCGTGCTGTTGCTGCTCGATGCGGCCGAGCCGCTCACCGAACAGGACCTGCGCGTGGCCGACCTCGCGGTCGAAGCCGGCCGAGCGCTGGTGCTGGCGATGAACAAGTGGGACCTGGTCGACGAGGACCGGCGCGACCAGCTGGAGCGGGAGTTCGAGCGCGACTTCGGCCGGCTGGGATGGGCGGAGCGGGTGAACATCTCGGCCCGGACGGGCCGGGGGATGAAGCGGATCGGACCGGCGTTGGACGCCGCGCTCGAGTCGTGGCAGACCCGGGTTCCGACGGCCGAGCTGAACGCGTTCCTCGCGGGGATCGTCGCGGCCACCCCGCCACCGGTGCGCGGCGGCAAGCAGCCCAAGATCCTCTTCGCCACCCAGCCGGGTGTCGAACCGCCACGGTTCGTGCTGTTCACCTCGGGCCCTCTGGAGTCGGCGTACCGGAGGTTTCTCGAGCGCCGCCTGCGCGAGCAGTTCGGCTTCGCCGGTACGCCGATCGAGCTGGCCATCCGGATGCGCGAGAAAGGCAAGCGCGAGCGCCGGCGCTGAACCACTCGGGCGGTCGGGCCGTACTCACGGTCGGGCGCGCACCAGCGGCGCCGTGACCACGGAGGGGACGGGGAAAGCTCGTGAAACACCGCGGCACACTGGCAGTCAGCATTCTTCTCGGCACCGGCGTTCTCACGGCGAGCGCGACGCCTGCACTGGCGAGCGGCAGCCACCATGCGACCAAGAAGGGCACCGAGATCTCCTCGGTGACGACCAAGAAGTACGGGCGCGTGGTGTCCAACAGCAAGGGCCGGGTCATGTACTTGTTCACCGGCGACGGCCACAAGGTCTCCCACTGCAGCGGCGCGTGTGCCGCGAGCTGGCCGAAGGTCATGAGCAAGCACGCTCCGCGCGCCGGCAAGGACATCGGTCCGAAGCACCTCAGCCGGACGAAGAAGGGCCAGGTCACCTACTACGGCCACCCCTTGTACTACTTCGTGTCGGGCAAGAAGCCGGGCAGCACCAGCGGAGAGGACCTCGGCGGTTTCTTCGTGGTGTCAACGCACGGCAAGGCGGTCAAGAAGCCCGTGCACCACAAGACCGGCGGCGGCGGGGGTCCATCGGGTCCCGCGGAGGTCACCACCGGGATGGCCGGCGGCGTCGAGGTCATCACCAACAGCGCCGGTCTGACGTTGTACGCGCTGTCGAACCCGACCGAGCAGTCGACGTACTGGTGCTCGGCCGCGTGCTTGAGCTTCTGGGTTCCGCTGCTCACCAAGGGCGCTCCCACCGCGGCCGGTGACGCGATGAGCTCACTGCTCGGCTCGGTCAGCCGACCCGGTGTCGGCGATCAGGTCACGTACAACCAGTACCCGCTCTACACCTACGTCGGTGACACGTCGGCGGGCCAAGCAACCGGCGAAGGCCTGACCGGCCCGTACAACCCGCCGGATGCGCAGTACTGGTACGACGTCACGCCGGCGGGCGCGTTCAACCCGTAAGGCGCCAACCCGCGCGAACGGGTGCCTCGCTCGCGTCGGCCTGACGCCTGCGAGGCACTTCGGTAGCCTGCGCCGGTGCCCAAGGTCTTCCTCGCAATCCTCGCCTGCCTGGCGACCCTTGGACTGGCGCCGGCAGTCGCGCACTCGGCGCCCCGCACGACGCCGACCCAGATGATCGCGGTGTCGGGCAGCGGGGTCGGCATGTACCCGGCGTTCTCGACGTCCATTCATCGCTACGCGATCACGACCGACGACACGACAGCGGGCACCGTTCAGGTCACGGCATCGACCTCAGCGAAGTCCGGCTCGATCTGGATCGACGGCCAGCCGGTCGCGAGCGGGACGGAAACCCTCACCGGCTTGTCCTCCGGTGACGAGATCTCGGTGTTCATCAAGTCCTCGAAGGCGACGTCGGTGTACTCGCTGATCTACGTCCCGGCCGGCTTCCCGACGATGTCTGTCACGACCATGAAGGCCGGCATCGCACCCGGTTACGTCTTTCTGACGCCCTCTGACTTCACCGGCGGGACGCCGAGCTTCGAGACCGCGGTCGACAACTACGGCGTGCCGATCTATGTGCGAAAGGACCCAGGGGTGCCGCTGGACTTCAAGCGCCAGCCCAATGGCGACTATTCAGTCGCACGGAGCCCGGCGCTCGGCACCCAGAGCGGCGACCAGATCGACGAGCTCAACAGCAGGTTCAAGGAGATCGCGCAGTACCAGACCGAAGGCGGCCTCACCGACACGGACGGCCATGACTCGATACTCCTCGCGAACGGCGACCGCTGGCTGATCGCCACCGAGCCCAACTCGAACACCATGAAGTGGGACGGGGTAATTCAGGAGCAGAGCCCGACCGGGAAGGTCCTGTTCCAGTGGAGCAGCGGTGACCACGGCCTGGACGCGGTTTCCATGTTTCCCGGTTCGGTGGACTACGCGCATCTCAACTCGATCTGGCTCATGAAGAACGGCGACATTCTCGCGTCCTTCCGCCATCTGAGCCAGGTCATGGAGATCGCCACACACGCCCATAACGGCTTCAAGAAGGGCGACATCGTCTGGTCGCTCGGCGGTCGCTACCCGACGCTCAAGGCGGTCGATGATCCGGACCAAGGACCGTGTGCTCAACACTCGGCGAGCCAGTTGCCGAACGGCGACATCCTGATGTTCGACGACGGATCCGAGTCCATCGACGGGTCGGGCGTGCTGTGCCCGGACTACAACGACCCTGCGAGTGGGCCAGTTGCTCGACCGCAGACCCGGGTCGCCGAGTACAAGATCAATCAGACCAAGAAGACCGCGACGCTGGTCTGGTCGTTCCAGATCACCGGCCGCGACTCGAACTTCGAGGGCTCTGCACAGCGGTTGAGCAATGGGGACACGATGATCGGGTGGGGTCCCAACACCGCTGCGATCGCGACCGAGGTCAACGCCGACAAGCAGGTGGTATGGGAGCTCAAGGCCAATAACGGTCTGTTCAGCTACCGCGCTTTGAAGTTCCCCGCACCCGACAAGATCCCGCCGGTCGTCGATGTCACGACGCCGGTGAACGGTGCGACGTACACGTACGGCGAGAACGTCGACAGCGACTTCAGCTGTACCGACCGCGGCGGGTCGAACCTCCAGTCGTGTGCCGGCTCCGTGACCGAAGGAGCGCCGATCGACACGACGGCGTCCGGGACGCACACCTTCACGGTGACCGCCAAGGACGGCGCGGGCAACACCACGACAGTGAAGCGGACCTACCGCGTCGTGGGTTCGCCGTACCGGCCCGACGCAATGATCAAGCCGGTCGGCGGGCATTACACCGGAGCCAAGATCTACAACGCGATCAACGCGCAGACCATCACGCAGTCGATCTCGTCGCCGACCGGGTCGGCGAAGGCCGTCGTCAAGGTGTGCAACCGCAGCGCAAAGCCGGACCGGTTGGTCGTGCGCGGCAGTGCGGGATCGGCGAAGTTCGGCGTGCGCTACTACGACGGCAGTCGCGACATCACCAAGGCGGTCGAGGCCGGGACCTTCCGCACGCCGACGCTCGCGCCGGGCGCGGCGCTCACGCTAAGCGTGATCGCGAAGCGGACCACGCACGCGAAGGCGGGCAACGAGCGAAAGCTCAAACTCACCGTGAGCTCGGCACACGACTCCGGCCGCACCGACGCGGTCGCGACGGTCATCCGAGCGAAGCACTGATCGGAAGGACCGCATTTCACAAAAGTCGGGCTGACAGTGTCCTGGCTCAGGACATCGGAATGGGGTGTCTCAGGTCATCGGAATAGCGTGTCGCAGGTCATCGGAATAGCGGTGGCCGCTCAGGCTTCGGCATGTCGAAGCGTCGCCTTGTGATCACCGCTGTTCTCACCGGCCAGTCCCAGTCCGAGGTAGCCCGCGCCTACGGGGTGTCCCAGGGCTGGGTCAGTCGGCTGATGGCTCGTTACGCCGCCGAGGGTGAGGCGGCGTTCGAGCCGCTGTCTCGTGCTCCCAAGGCCAGCCCGCAGGCGACGGCGCCAGCGATCGTTGAGCTGATCGTTCGGCTGCGCAAGCAGCTGGGTGAGGCCGGGCTGGACGCCGGGGCGGACACGATCGGCTGGCACCTTGCCCACCATCACGGTGTCGAGGTGTCGCGGCCGACGATCAACCGGATCCTGGCC
>Ga0335074_10001163_pt1 | contig 35830 bp, 21 predicted proteins | sample Lox_Sample_23_FD_206715 | JGI IMG/M metagenome (GOLD analysis project Ga0335074, IMG submission 206715) | Soil microbial communities from Loxahatchee National Wildlife Refuge, Florida, United States - Lox_Sample_2.3 | ecosystem: Environmental > Terrestrial > Soil > Wetlands | place: USA... | reverse complement strand
GACTCACGAGGTGCCTTAGTTCCGGAGCTGCAGGCGCTTGCTCCAACCGGCGATCAGCGCATCAGCGCGAATCCCCACGCAAACGGTGGCAAGCTTCTTGTTCCCTTGCACCTGCCCTCGTTTTGCGATTATGCCGTGACGGTAAAGCGTCCGGGAAGCGGTTATGCTTACCCCACCGAAGTGCTCGCGACGTTTCTGCGCGACGTCATGCGAAACAACATGCACAGCTTCCGTGTGTTTGGGCCTGACGAAACGGCATCCAACAGGCTCACCGCCATCTACGAGGCATCGAAGAAGACCTGGGAGGGCGAGCTTCTGCCGGAAGATGCGGATGGCGGCGAATTGGCGCCAGATGGCCGTGTGATGGAAATGCTCAGCGAGCATACCCTCGAGGGTTGGTTCGAGGGCTACGTCCTAACTGGGCGTCATGGGTTTTTCTCGACCTACGAAGCCTTCGTGCACGTGATCGACTCCATGTTCAACCAGCACGCAAAGTGGCTGGAAAAAGCGAAAAAAGAGCTTGCATGGCGAGCTCCCGTTCCTTCTCTCAATATCCTCATCACATCGTTGGTTTGGCGCCAGGATCACAACGGCTTCACGCACCAGGATCCGGGTTTCTTGGATGTGGTGACCAACAAGAGTCCCGATGTCGTTCGCATCTATCTTCCGCCGGATGCCAACTGCCTCCTCAGCGTAACCGATCATTGCCTACGTAGCCGCGACTATATCAACGTGATCGTGGCGGATAAGCAGTCACACCTGCAATATCTCGACATGCAGGCCGCGATCGACCACTGCGCCAAAGGCATCGGCATCTGGGATTGGGCAAGTACGGATAACGGCGAGGAGCCGGACGTCGTCATGGCGTGCGCCGGGGACGTCGCTACCATGGAGTCCCTCGCCGCCGTATCCATTTTGAAAGAGCATTTTCCAGCTCTGAAGATCCGGTTCGTCAATGTAATCGACCTCTTTCGCCTGATGCCGGACACCGAGCATCCGCACGGGCTTTCAGATCGCGATTTCGATTCCCTCTTTACCACCAGCAAACCTGTGATCTTCAACTTCCACAGTTACGCTTCGTTGGTGCATAAGCTCAGCTACCGCCGCACAAACCACGCAAATATTCATGTGCGCGGTTACAAAGAGAAGGGAAACATTAACACGCCTTTCGAACTCGCGATCTTGAACCAAGTGGACCGGTTTGATCTTTGCATCGATGTGATTGACCGCGTGCCCGGCCTGCAAGTGGCCGGCGCACATGTCAAGGACAAGCTCAAAAACAACATTATCGAGGCGATCAGCTATGCCCATGCTGAAGGGATTGACCCCGAGAGCATCAGGAACTGGGTATGGGAAAGCTGACCGCGCCCTCCAGGCCGCACGGTACGATCCTGGCTGTAAACAGCGGCTCCTCCTCGTTAAAAATTGGTTTCTTCGCCTTTGAAGATGATGACGAACAACCACTGCTCACTGCAGTGGCGGAGAACATAGGTCGCGACGATGGGCGTCTGCGCTTGTCGGGAACTAACGGCAAGACAATCTCTGAGCAAAACCATGATGCGCGAACTCAGGAAGAGGCCTTCGCGAGACTCCTCGATGCGAGTCGAGACTTCATCACGGAGTCACCTACGTTGATTGGCCACCGAATTGTCCATGGTGGTCCCAATCTGACTGCCCATCAAGTTGTTACCGCAGCGCTGCTAAAGGAACTACAGGCTGCGGTGCATTTCGCTCCCCTTCATATTCCGGTTTCGATTCGTCTTATCCACCAAGCGCAGGAGGCCTATCCAGATATCGCAAACGTCGCGTGTTTCGATACAGCGTTCCATCACTCTCTTCCGGAGGTGGCACGTCGCCTTCCTTTGCCGGCGGAATATGACCGAATGGGCGTTCGCCGATACGGATTCCATGGACTCTCCTACGAATCTGTCGTTCATCGTCTCGGCGATAGGGTGCCCGAATGTACCATCGTTGCTCACCTGGGAAATGGCTCCAGCCTTTGCGCACTCCGGTGGGGTCGTTCCGTCGAGACCACCATGGGACTTACTCCGACGGGCGGGATTCCGATGGCAACTCGGAGCGGAGATCTCGATCCCGGCGTCTTGCTCTTTCTTATGCGATCGCAGGGCATGTCTGCGGACGCTCTTGAGGTTCTTTTGAATGAACGGTCCGGGCTGAAAGCACTCGCCGGTGAGTCGGACATGAAGTGCCTTTTGGCGCGAAGGGCCGCGGGAGATCAGCAAGCCGAAGCAGCCGTCGCAGCCTTTGTCCATGGGGTGCGGCTAGCTCTGGGAGCCTACGCGGCATCTCTCTCCGGACTCGATCTCCTGGTCTTCACCGGAGGAATCGGAGAACATAGCGCCGAAATTCGTTCGCTCATCTGCCATGGTCTGAACATCCTTCATCTGAGTGACGATTCTGGATGTAGCCGCGTCGCTGTGCTGCCTACAGAAGAAGAGCGGCAGATTGCCAGAATCTGCCGCTCCATGGAACTTCCCTGCAAGAATTGAGCCAAGCACTCGGGACCAATCCTGCGTCTCATCTACTTCGTCGAAAGAGTAAACACAGGGCACGGGGCCGTCATAATGATGCGATCGGTTCGCTGTGGTGGGAGATGAGCAGCGACCCGTCTCTTACGCCGTATACCCAGAACAATCGCCTGCGCCTTTTCCCGTTTCGCATACTCGACAACCGTGTGAGACACATCACTCCCGTACAGCACTTGATAGACCGGAGTCAGCTGGCACATCGCACCATCGTGTGTCAGCCGCCTTAGAGCGTCCGTCATAATTCCTTCGACAATGCGAGGCTCATCCTCCTCATTTAGCAACGGCAGGACGTGGATACAGTGAAGAGGCGCGCCAAATCGATTTGCCATCGCAGCTGCGTAATTCAACGCATCATTGTCATCTTCGTGGAAATCGGTGGCGAAGACCACGGGTGGCAGATCGTTCGAGGAGGAAGGAGCAGAGAACTGTGTTCCAACCGTCATCACTGGACACCCTGCTTTGCGGAAAACTCCTTCAGCAGTGGAACCGAAGACCAACCTCTCGATACCTCGCGTCCCGCGCGTGCCTAGGGCCACCAGGTCGAAGCCTACTCTCTCAATCTCCTCGAGAATGATGCTGACCGCATTCCCATCAAAGCTTGAGGCATGTGCCTGCACGCCCAATTCTCTTAACTCCTGGGCTACGCCACGCAGTTTCTGGTTCTCGGCGGCGTAGAGTTTCTCAATGGAATCAATGCCCTCATCCGTAGTTGCGGGAATGGGTCCGAAATCGCACACATGCAAAACCGTCACACTCGATTTCGTGTAGTTCCAAAGACGTACCACAGCTTCGAGAGCCGCATTCGAGGATGGCGAGAAGTCGGTGCAAAGCAATATGCGCTTCACATTCAGCATTGGAAACTCGCCAAGCTCACTTAACTTCGTGCCATCAATTTCCGTACTGACCGAGTGCAGATTCATACAATCCCTCCATGATGACTACTTAACACCAGGCGGCATGCCCCGGTCTGTGATGGAAATCACGCATCAAGGGATCACTCGAGAGTCGCAAGCCGATCCGGATCGAGAAGCGTAATCGAGGACCCTCGAACTGCGATTGTCTTCTCTCTTCGCAACCTGCTGAATACTCGCGTCACAGTTTCCCGCGATGTTCCTGCAACATTGGCTAGCTCCTCGTGGGTCAGCGCCATCGTGAACCGCATCGGGATATCACTACACCCGGCATTCCGTGCCCATTCAAGGAGGACGGACGCGACGCGGCCCGCCGCAGACTGAGCTAGCGCTAGGCGCCGTGCGTCGAAAAAGGCAGCCTTGTACTCCTCTGACAATGTTCGTGCCGCATGCATGCTCGCTTGAGCATGGTGTTCAAGAAAATCCAAGAACTCGGCCTTGCGAATGTTCTTGACCGTGGTCGGCCCAAGCGCTTCTGCTGTTACTTCATACGGGCTCCCTGAAATCACCGCGCCGAGGCCGAGCATGTCCCCCTGCATTGCGATCTTCGTAATCAGGGTTTTACCCTCACGCGATGTGCAAGAAAGCTTTACCTGTCCCACGCAGATGACCGCTACTGTCAAACTCGGATCGCCCTCGTGGAAGAGGATGGCGCCGCGCGGAACGGTCATCTGCACGCCCAATCGATTGAAGTCCTGTAATGCCTCACGAGAGAGATCGCAAAACATCCGAGGCGACCCGCATGGGCAGTGAAGGCACGAAGTAAAGTGGTGTAAACGTGGTGTTGACATTTGCATTGGCTCGTTTCAGTCGGCACAGACGGTCATAACCGGGCATGTGGCGTTTGCGATTACATGACCTGCCACGCCCTCCACGAATTGCGTTAACCACGTGGTGCTGCGTTTTGCACCCAGAACAATCAGATCCGCTTGCGCTCTGGTTGCGAGCTGAAGAATTTGTTCCGCCGGCGACCCGAACTCCACTTCAGGTTCGGGGGTGCACCAATCGTAGAAAGCGTTGGGAATGAGCCTACGTAGTGTTCCCTCCGTTTCAAATTGGCGCTCCAGTGCGGCTGTGAGATCCGACGGAGGACGGTCGATTACGTGACACAGGAGAATTCTGCCCCTGCTGTCCTGAGCGAAGGCCAAGGCGATTGCAGCCTTCTCCGCGGTCTGGTGGTGCAGGTCGGTGGCGAACAGAATGGTTTCGAACGAAAGCCCCTCTGTGTGAAGCCGCGGGACATTGGGGCCAATTGTGAGTACGGGGCATTTGCAATGGTGAATCGCACCCTGAGCAAAGGAGCCGAGGATGATCTTTTGCAGCCCGGTCCGCCCATGCGTGCCGAGAACCAATAGATCAGCATCTTGATCACCGGCAAGCCGCACCACAGCCGCCGAAGGGCGTTCAGCTTCCATCGCCTTACCGTCAACCTTAAGGCCGGTTTCCCGGAGTTGGTTGATTGTCCGTCCCAAGTTTTCTGCACTGTAGTGGCGCATCTGTTCGATGGCCGGCCCCACAACAGCGGCGGAACGGCTCGCGACGGACAGGTCGACGACATTAGCCACGGTCAATTTCGAGCCAAACCGCCGCGCCAACGCCTCTGCATAAACCGAGGCAGCCTCGGCTGACGGTGAGAAGTCAGTTGCAAGAACAATGCGTTCGAGCGCGACGCCCGTTCCGCCTTCAATGATCGGCATGTCGGTTCTCCTTCGCAGTGAGCCTGTAGCCAGCGCTATTTGCAAAGCTAAGAGTCGCGCCGCGAACCCTCAGTGGATTGGGTCACCCCGGCTTGTGACAGCCGTCACAAGTGGGGCTGTCAGACGTCACGTTGATCGGCGGCGACAGGTGACATGCTGTGGTGATTAGGAGGCAACGTCATGGAAAGAGATCGCCATTTCTGGTTCACGACCCTGATACGAGGGTTCGTCGCACTTCTTGCAGGAAGCGCGATCCTGGTCATTCCCGACATGGCGCGAACCTTGCTTTTGCTTCCTATTGCCATCGCGATGGCAATCCTGGGTCTCGCCGTTTACGGAATGCTTGATAGTGCCTTGGTCTTTGTCTCGAGTTACATGGTCGAACGCAGGACAGCGAGAATTGTGCTTCGGTTGCAGGGGGCCATCGGCATGTCCGTTGGCGTTGTGTTGTTCTTTGTTGTCTTCGAACAGGTGAGACTCGAATGGTTTCTCAGCCTGGCGGCTCTGCAGGCATTGTCATTGGCTGCGGGAGAGATTGTTGTAGCGAGACATCAAAGGTTACGGCGCTTGTCCGTTTGGAACTATGCAGCGGCCGCGGTTGCTTTCTGCTTCGCGTGCCTTTATCTGGTTATCCGGATGGGCTTCGCCGCGCGTCTCACTTACCGCGACATCTCCTGGCTCGTATACGCCTATCTGGTGGCTCTGGGAATAGCACAGTGCCTTACAGCAGCGCGCATGATCTATGCCGATTACATTGTCGTCGGAGACACCAAGAGCCTTCCGTCACAAGGGTGATTCTCGTCACTGAATGGTTCGGCCCGAACCATTACATACAAAGAAGACTAGGAGGGTACTCATGTCCGCGATAGCCGTAGCTCCAGCCGGTTCAGTCACACCTCATCTTGCAACTAGTGAAGTCCGCTTTCGTCGAATCCTCCTGGCCGTTGACTTCTCTGAGCAGACATCACGTGTGCTCGCTACCGGGATCCGGATTGCGAAGGAATTCAACTCTCAACTCTTTCTCGTCTACGCTGCAACTCCCGCTGTGTACGGCACTGGCGCAGAGCCTATTCCAATTGAGACCTTCGATGTCAGTCTTCAGATTGCACGGGAGCGGATGGCTGAACTGACCAGGAACACGCCCCAGCTTACATCTTTCGCTCACGAAGAGATCGTGGCCTACGCCAGACCACTCGACCTCATCCAGGAGATCGTCGAAGACAAGAAGATCGACCTGGTGATCGCCGGCTCCCACGGAGCGAGTGGAATGGAGCGTCTCGCTTTGGGTTCGATCGCCGAGTGCATCCTCCGCACCATCCGCTGTCCTGTTCTGGTGATCGGTCCAAAAGCAACACTATCCGCAGAACTTTTCCGATCGATTGTGCTCGCGGCCAGCCTGGAAGCCGGCGAGCTGCGAAGCGTCCAGTATGCGACTTGCCTTGCCGAGCACTCCGGAGGAAAGCTAACTCTACTGCATGCGGTTGAGAGCCCCGGAAGGAACTCCACCGTACAACCGGAACTCCTCGAGCGTCATATTCTTCAGCAGCTACTCGAACTTGTACCCGGCGATTTCGCTTCGCGCGCCACTGCGGAGTTTCGAGTGGAGCATGGCAAACCAGGTGCTCTTATCGTCGCTCGGGCACGATCCGCGCAAGCGACCCTCATCGTGAGTGGAGCGAGAGAAGAAGGCACTCTGGCAGACCACTCTCTGCGGGCGACTCTTGCTTATGTCATTCAACATTCTCCATGCCCCGTCTTGTGCGTCCGCGGCCATGTCGTTTAACGCCCGTGCATAGGTGTTCAATGCCCACCTGCGCTGCGTGGATGATTGTCTCGATATCCTAACCGTCCGATCCGTGCTGCCTGCTGAACTGGAAAAGGAACGAAGACAGCTTCAAGCTGGTGAACATTCCAGGGCACTGCTTAGCCACCGCCCGCGATTTGAGCGCGCCTCCTTACGAAGCGCCTCAAGAGGCGCCTCCGAGCGTTCCAAGCCCCATGCCGATGACGTAAGTCACAACACCCTCTAAGGCTCCGATCCACGTCATTTCGAAGCCGCTTGCCCACCAGGAACGGATCGTGACGAGAGACTTTGCTGCACCTACCACGAAGTGGGCTAGCAGTGAGACAGTAGCCGCAACAACCACCGCGGGAATTCCGTTCAGAAAGAAGAATGGAACAATGGGGATGAAGGCGCCGACCGCCGTTGAGAGGGCCCCGGAAGCGGCCGAAACCGCGGGCTTGCTGAGTCCCTCCTCAGAAGTGTTCAAGCGTTCCCTGGCGAGCGCTTTGATGAGTTGATTTTTGTCCTTGGCAAGATGTTCAACGAATCGTTCCGCGTCTTCCTCGGGGAGTCCGCGAATCTGATAACTCAGCGACAGAACCTCTCGCGCCTCGGCCTCATTGTCCTCGACAGCTTCTTTTTCGCGTGCGAACTCTGCTTCGTAGATCTCTCGTTCGCTTTTCGCTGCCAGATAGGCGCCAGAGCCCATCGATAATGCGCTCGCAACCATACCAGCCATACCAGCGATCAGAACGAAATGACTGTTGCCAAGCGTCGCACCCGATACTCCCGCTACAATGCCGAAGATTGAACCGAGTCCGTCGTTGATCCCGTAAATTGCATCCCCTACCCAGCCTGCCGTTCGTGGATTTCCCTTGTCGCGCGTGGCGACCAAATCATCGAGAGCCGCCTGAAGTTGTTCGGGTGGTAATGCCGGAAGAGCACCACGCGATCGGATGAGACCGCCAAGGGTCAAGTAGTGCTCACGCTCATCGGCGATTACCTCCTCAAGGATGGCGATGCTCGGTTCATCTCCAAGCGCCTTGAGTTGCTTGCTGTACTTCGCAATATCTCTGCCCTCGTCAATCTCGAGACGTCGCAGAGCAAGTTCGGAGCCGCCCACGCGGTTCGCAAGCGAAGCCGCCTGCCCATCAGGTTTGCCGTTGTACTGAGGTTCTGTGCCACCGAGCTCTTTGATTCGCTTCGCCCACAGATCAGCGTGATGCTGCTCCGCCATGGCCAGACCCCGCAAAGCATTGCGACGATGTGGATCGGTTTCAGCCTGGGAGAGAGCTGTATAAGTGCGGCAGCCTTCCATTTCCGTCTGCCAGTTCGCCTCTAAGATGGACAGGACTTGCCTATTGCCTAAAGCTGTCATGCGCTTCTCCATTGGTGCGATGTCAGACTACTCGGCATAGGTCACCCCGACGCAACGTGAGATCGTTGCAGGTAGGATTACAGACTGGGAAAGCGCATAGAGGTTCCCTTCCCTTAGCTTTCACTCCCTTAACTCGCGTCGCCACCCTGATTCCGGGATGGCGTCATCGCTCCGTCACACTTGTCCCGGAGACTCGTAATGCTCAAGATTGAAGGATTGGCTGGGTTGCTTTTGCTTGTCACGCTTTCTCCGGGTCCACGGTCTTTTGCGCAAGCGAATGTGGTCAAGCCCGCGAGCCCTGACGTCCGGTTTCGCGTCGGCCGTCTGCTCTACAGCGACGACTTCCGGCACGGACTCGCGAACTGGACCGCCGAAGAAGAAAAGGCAGGGAAGGTAGAAGCATCTCACGGCGTGCTCGATATCGACGTGCCAGCCGGCCTCACGCTGTGGTTCCGGCACAAGCTGCAGGGCCCCATCATAATCACCTACAAGGCGACGGTCATTGCCGCTGGCGGCCCGAACGATGATGTGACCGACCTAAATTGCTTTTGGATGGCCACGGATCCTGCGCACCCGAATGACATTCTCGCGGGACATCGCAGCGGGAAATTCTCTGACTACAACGATCTGCTGACTTACTACGTGGGTGTGGGCGGCCGCGGCAACAAGACGACGCGCTTTCGCCGCTATATCGGGAGCAAGACTGTCCGGCCGCTGCGCCCGCAGGACGATCTCTCACCGGGCAACCTCATCGTCCCGAACCGGACAGTGACGATTCAACTCGTCGCCGACGGACCGCTAATCCAGTACTACCTCAACGGCGGCAAGCTATTCGAGATGGTGGATCCGCATCCTTATACCTCCGGCTGGTTCGCGATCCGCACCGTACACAACCATATGCGCATCCAGGATCTGCGCATCTTCAGGCTGCTGCCCGCGGCATCTCGCTGAATTTCCGTTTCATCGTTGGCCGGCGCCGGCTTCTGCTCGTCCAAATCCAATTGCGGATAGTCATTCCATCGCACATTTTGAAATAATGTTGCTGTTCCCAGAGGATGTCAGTGGCTCTTGGATAGCGTCAAAGCATAACCGCCGATGCATCGCATCGCACCGAGCCTGGAAACGAGTTAGAGAATCGCTTTGGGAAGGCGTGGAGCAGACATCAGCATGGGTGGAATCAAGACCGATCGACGCGCTTTCCTTCGTGACACTGCCCTCTCGGGTCTGGCATTAGGCGCAGGCGCAGCATCTGCGCAGGCAACAGCAGCAGTCAGTCGAAGCGGCGCCCTGCCTGTGCGGCGGCCCAATATCGTATTGATCTGCTGCGACCAGATGCGATCGGATTTCGTAGGCGCTTACGGAGAAAACTCACGGACGGTCACTCCGAACATCGACGGCATGGTGCGGCGTGGAACGGCATTCCAGTATGCGATGACCAACCAGCCATTGTGCTCGCCGGCGCGAGCCTGCATGATCACGGGGCGCTACGCCGTCGAAACCGGCGAGTGGAAGCTGGCGGTCGGCATGGACTGGAGCCTGCCAACGTTGGCCTCTGTACTGCGTGAGAACGGTTACACGGCCAACATGATTGGCAAGTGGCACCTGATGAAGCGTGACGAGGCCACGCACACCGGCTTTGGGTACGTGCCGCCGGAAAACCGCGGCGGGTTCCTGGATCTGTGGGAGGCGGCCAACGAACTGGAGTGGACAACCCACCCTTATGAGGGCACGCTCTGGGACGCTGCTGGAAATGAAATCACCTACAAGAACGAGTACCGCGTAGATTTCATCACCGACCGCGCGGTGAAATTCCTCCGCCAACCGCAGGAGAAGCCGTTTCTGCTTTACGTCTCCCACCTGGAGCCTCACCAGCAGAATGATATGAAGCGCATGGTCGCTCCCAATGGCTATGCCGAACGCTTCAAGAATCCGTATGTGCCGGCCGACCTGCGCTCGTTGCCCGGGGATTGGCAGGAAGAATTGCCGGATTACTATGGCTGCATTCAGAAGGTAGACGAATCGGTAGGCAGGATTTTGAAAACGCTCGAAGAGCAGAATCAACTGGACAATACGGTCGTTGCGTTCATCAGCGATCATGGCTGCCAGTTCCGGACGCGCAACGCGGAGTACAAACGCAGCCCGCAGGATGCATCGATCCGCATCCCGTTTATGTTTCAAGGGCCGGGCTTCGATCATGCCGTGACGCTACCGCAGGTGGTTAACCTAATCGATCTGACGCCGACGCTGCTGGCGGCGGCGGGTGTTCCCATTCCTGCATCGATGAAGGGCAAAAATCTTATGCCGCTGGCCGAATCGGCTGAAGCAAGACAGCAATGGGACAACACCGCATACATTCAAATCAGCGAATCCATGCTGGCTCGCGCAATTCGCACAAAGGACTGGTGCTACTGCGTCGTAGACCGCATGAAGACGGGTCTCGAGCAGCCATCCAGCATGCATTACGAGGAGTATCAGATGTACAGCCTCGCGGACGACCCCGCCGAGCAGGTGAATCTCGCCGGACGCAAGGAATATGTGGCGCAGGCTTCCCTGCTGCGTGAAGAGCTGAAGAAGCGAATGGTGGCTGCCGGCGAGCAAGAGGCTGAGATAACACCCGCTCGTCTCTATCCCTAAGTGTGTCTCGTTGATTCGCGGGAGAGCTGGGTCCGTTCGACCTCATGAGAACGCCGTAAGCGGAAACGCCGGAGACACTCTTGAAGCATCTCCGGCGTTTGAGCTTGACCGCCGATCAGAAGTTGATGCGGCCCGAGAACTGGAAGTCCCGGCTGTCCGAACTGGCAAAGTTCAGGGTTCCGTAGTTCGACGCGTTAATGTTGGTGGGAATCTCTACGTTGCCGGCATTGACGCCGAACGATACTGAGTTCGTAACATTCTGGACGTCGACGCCAAAGACAAAGTTGACATTCTCATGAATCGGGAACGTCCGGCGTAGACCGCTGGTGAGCCGGAAATTCCCCGGACTCCTGAGACCGAACGCTCCGGACCGCGGTGCGTCGCCGATCATCAGTGCGTTTGAGTTACAGAAAGGGCTTGTGCTGGTGGCGCATGGAGCGGGCGCCCCGGCAGAGTTAGCGCCATATCCCAGCGTTGACGAGGAGACATACCCATTCTTGATGTAGGACTTGGTCCCCAGCGTGAGCGCCGTGATTCCCGTGCCCCACTTTGATGTCATGATCGGACCGGAGAAATTCGGATTCACGTCCGGCATGCATTGACCCTGACTCGGCAAGCTGGTGCTGGTGCAAGCCGACGAGGTCAGCAGCAGAGGATATCCGGAGCTGTACGTCAGGATGCTGGAGAGCGACCATCCGCCGGCGAGCGCTCGCACCAGGAAGTGATCTCCCCCGATGTGACCGCGCCCAAACGGCAGCGCCCACACGCCATAGGCTGCTAGGTTCTGCGGTGAATCGATCGTGCTCAGGCTGCGGTCCATGCGGTCCGCTGCCCAGGCCTTGCCGGTCGCGTTGTAGGCGGCTGGAATGGGGTAGCCGGTCCGGATCGTCCCAGCATCATCCAGCTCCTTCGACCATGTGTAATTCACGTTGAGTGTCACTCCCCGAGTCGGGCGAATTGCGAAGGACGCCTGCAGCGAGTTGTAGGCCGCGTTGGCTGTGTAAGCTCCCCACGTGTCGGTTGTGCCCGAGTACTGCGGCATCCACTTCAAGCTCTGCGCAATCGTCGCCACGCTTGCGCCCGCCGAGGTCGCTGCCGCTGCGGCAAAACCGGGATACGGAGTCTGGCAGCATCCCGGCAGGATCGCCTGCGCCAGCGCGATATTGGCCGGTGTTGCTGCCTGTGTCAGCAACCCATGACCATATTGCGGCGCAGTCACCGTACCGCCTGCGCCGAGCGCGAAGTAGATGGGGTTCAACTCGCCCGATTGCAGGCCGCGTATGTTGCTCGCGCCGGACAAGAAGTGACTCGTCGAGCCGGCATAGTTCAGTGTGAAGGTCATGCTGTTGGTCAGTGCGCGCTGGAAGCCGAAGTTGTAGAAGTACACCGTCGGCGTGCGGTCACCGTAGTAAGGATCGGCGTAGGCGATGCCGCCCGTCGACCGCACAAATGCGCCCGAACTGTTTACAAAATTGCCCACCAGCCCTGTCGAAAGCTGACTTGTGGCGGAAGGCGGAGGAATAGTGGGCAGCGTATAACCGGGACCGCCGAAGTTCGTGTTGGCGATGCCTTGGGCCTGGAAGCCCGCACTGTTATTCAGATAAAAGGCAGGATTGCCCGTAGGTCCGGCAGCGTTGGCGGGGAAACTAACAGGCAGCGAAAAGCCCGTCTGCCCTGTGCCGGTCGCGCCCGCTCCGCCGGTGCCGCCACCGTGGGAGTAGAGAATTGCCCCGCCCCCACGGAACACCGTCTTACTGTCGACCTCATAAGCGAAGCCGAGACGCGGCCCGAAGTCCTTCCAGTAGGTCTGGACCGGCGTGGTGCAGCCGCAGCTGACGCCCTGCCCGCCGTAGTTTCCTGCGAACTCGAACGATCCAGCATTACCCGTGTAGGGATTCGTCAGCGTCGCATTCAGGAAGCTCCAGCGGTCGAGCACTTCGTGGAACGGCGGCAGATAATCCCAGCGCAGTCCAATATTCAGCGTCAGCTTCGGCGTGATCTTATAGTCGTCCTGCACATAAGGTGCGACCGTGTGATAGCGGCTGCCGATATCCGAGAACGGTTGCAGCGTCGTGCTTGTGCTGTCCACCGCGCCCAGCAGGAAACTGGCGTAGGAAAATCCACTGTTGGCCGTCAGATAGGACGTGCCGCTCTCCTGCGCCGTATCGTTGGAGCTGTATGCATACGTGACCGGATGCGAGTAGGTGTTGAACGTGCTGTTGTTCTCCATCAGATCCTGAAGCTGAACGCCGATGGTCAGCGAGTGCTTGCCCAGCAACCAGGTCACGTTGTCGACCAGATCGAATGTGTGCGAGACAGTCTTATTCGTGATGTCGGGCTGCGACCAGGCGGTTCCAGCGTCCGTGCCTGCAAAGGAAACGCCCGGAAACTGATCCGACGCCTGCCCAGGTGGCAGGCCGGTGATACCCGCCGTGGTTGCTTCATACTCTGAAATGCCTTCGGTGCTGTTTTGCACCGGAGGGCCGCCGAAGTAGAAGTAGCCAAACGAAATCTGATTTACGAGGTGTGGCGAGAAGGTGAACGAATCCTCAATCGAGGCGAAGTCTCCAACTACCGTGGAAAGCGTCGCGGCCAAATAAGGGACAGGAAGATTTGCGGTGCCGGATGTATAGGGCACGGCATGACGCCGTCCGTCCGATCCAGCGATGGAGATCCGGTCGCGCGGAGAAATGTCATAGTCGATACGGCCTCCCCACAGGTAGTTGTCGTATCCGCTGGGGATGCCGCCGAGGTAATTGCTTGTGAGGTTGCTGTTCGTCAGCGGCGGCAAAAACTTCTGCAAGTATTGCGAGATGGGTGAAATCCGGTTCGCGGGAATCACGTTGCCCGGGATCGGAGAGCGCGTGCAATTATTGCCTGAGCAGGTAAGGGTCGTCGGATCGTAAAGCTGCAGGTTGGGCGCAACATTCGCTCCGCTCGTGGCGCCGCAACCGCCATTGGCCGGCGTCAACAGCTCGCAAAAGTTCCCCTGCTGCATCAGCGCCGTCGGAAGAGTGTCGAAGGAGTAAGCCGGCGCCGACCTTGTGTGCACCTTGTCGTAGGTCGCCTCGAAGAACAGGTTCTTCCTTCCGTTGAAGACGTGCGGAATGATTAGCGGACCTCCGATGCTCACGGACAATTCGTTCTGATGGTCGACCGGCTTTGATCCCACCTGACTCTGATAGCCCTTTACGCCCTGCGCATTGATGACCGTTGCCCACGGCGCGGAGAAACCCCATGTATCGAAAATCGTATTTCGAATAAAATCGGCGGCGGTGCCGTGAAACTGACTCGTACCGGACTTCATCGTGTAGTTCTCGAGACCGATGCCCTGATACTCGGCAGAGAACCCGCTCGTCACCACCTGCACCTCGCTGATCGCCTCCAGCGGAACGACGTTGAAGACCGGGCGGTTGTCGCCCTGCTGGCTGATAGTCGTCAGCGGCATACCGTCCAGGTACTCTTCTCCCAGTCGTTGCTGGGTTCCGCCGATGATCGACGACCGGCCGCCCGGATTCAACTGCGCTCCCGGCAGCAGGTTGGAGAACTGCGTGATATCGCGCTGCTGATTGCCCGAGACCAGCAGCGGCAGAGCCATATATTCACTGCTTTCGATCGCGCCGCCAAGCGTCGCGTTTGTGGTTTCAAGTTGAGGCGGCGCCGTGCTCACCGTCACCTCGGTGTTCTGCACGCCAACCTGCAAGGTAATGTTCAGGCCGGTGAGGTGTAGCGCCTGGACATCCATATTCTCCTGCTTGAACTTCTGAAATCCGTTCGCCGAGGCCGTCACGGTATACGTGCCGGGAATCAGCGGCGCGATGGTGTAAAGACCCGCCGAGGTGGATACCTGTGTCGTCTTGACGCCCGTGGCGACGTTGGTCGCGACCACCGTCGCCTGCGGCACGGCCGCTCCGGTCGAGTCGAGCACTGTTCCCTGAATGCCGCCCTCGCCAGCCGTCTGCGCCTTCAATGCGGTTGCACAGAGCAATCCCAGCGCGAAGCTGGAAAGAGCGATCCAGCCGGTTGCCTTGTTCCAACGCCCCTTGCGTAAAGATGCGCCTCGGCCCAGCCGCCCACTTTTCTCTGCAGTCACGGTTCCTCCAAAGTACGTACGATTTTGTTTTGTTTTGACCTCAGAACCGTACGAGGCTTTCGTTACAGGTGTCAATAGGAAAATTATTCCCGGATGGCGCCCCAAAGAGTATCTTGTGAGAATTGCGATCGTCACGAAGCGATGAGCGACAGCCATTCTTCCTGAAAATGTCTGGCGGACATTCACGGAAAGAACAACGGATCGCGCAAACTGCGGTCGACAAAGGAGGATCCTTTGACCGGGACGACTCGGCGGGAATTCATAAAGAATGCTGCGCTTGCAAGTGCATCTACCGCGGCGCTTCCATTGGTGGATGCCAACCTGCTCGCCGCTCCGTTGCGTCCGCAGAATTCCTCAGCGGGCGCCGCACCGCCAGAGGTCAAGCTTTCCTGGGTTGGCGAGAGGCCGGCTTCCGTTGCCTGCGGCGGCGTGAGCTGGGGAGTGCCGTGGCCACAAGGCGCAGTCGCTCGCGGATCAACGTTCAATCTGACGGCGCAGGGCAAGCAGCTGCCGTTGCAAAGCTGGCCATTGGCTTTCTGGCCTGATGGCTCTCTGAAGTGGAGTGGCTTCGCCTCGGTTGTTCCCGCCGATCTCACCGGCGCCATAACGCTTTCGCCAGGTCCATCCTCGAGCGCCACAGTTGGCGTATTAAACGTCACTCAGGATGACGACACGGTGATCGTCGATACAGGCGTGTTGAAGTGCTCGATTCCTCGCAGCGGCTCCAATGTCATTGGTTCGATGACTGTGGCCGGCAAAGTTGTGGCGGGCCCCGGACAACTCCTCTGCATCTTGCAGAACGGCCCCGAGACCTACCCTGAAGATTCGCCGCGACGGGAGCAATTCGTCAGCGATGTAAAGCATGTAACGGTGGAGCAATCTGGCCCGGTGCGGGCTGTCGTGAAGATTGAAGGCATGCATCGCGGCGTCGTTTCCAAACGCGAGTGGCTTCCCTTTTCCATGAGGCTTTACTTTTACGCTCACCAGACGGCTGTGCGAGTCGTACATACGATCGTGTTCGATGGCGATCAGGAGAAGGATTTCGTCCGCGGCCTCGGTCTGCAGATGGACGTGCCGATGCGCGACGAGCCCCGCAACCGCACGGTGCGATTCGCCGGACCCGATGGCGGTGTGTGGTCAGAGCCGCTGCAGCCGGGTGGTGGCAGCATCGAGCAGGAGACCGGCCAGCCATTCAACGGCAACGCGGTCTTTGCGCAGAACGCGATCTGGGACGACTTCAAGCTAATGCAGCCCGGTCCCGACGGCTTCACCATCGTTAAACGCACCAATCCAACCAGCACATGGCTGTTCTCCACTGCCGGAAAGCGTGCCCCCGGTCTGGTCTTTGCAGGCGATCTTGGCGGCGGACTTTCGATCGGCGTTAAGAACTTCTGGCAGTCCTTCCCTTCCGCTCTTGAAGTTCGCCAGGCAAGTAGTCCCACTGCAAAAATGCTCGCCTGGCTGTGGTCGCCGGATGCGCCGGAGATGGATATGCGTTTCTATGACACGCACAACCATGGTCTCCCCGCAGCGTATGAAGATGCGCAGCCCGGGTTGAGCACGGCCTATGGTGTGGCCCGCACCAGCGAGCTGACGCTCTATCCCACCAACCAGTGGCCCAGCAGGCAGGACAGCGCCGCACTCGCTGATGCGAGCAACAGACACCCTCTGCTGGCCTGCTCGCCGGAGCATGCTCATTCGACCGGCGTGTTCGGCATATGGAGTCTGCCGGACCGCTCTACAGCGTTCAAGAAGTCGCTGGAGGATGGTCTCGATTCCGTGCTGGCGTTTTATCAGCGGCAGGTGGAGGATCGCTCCTGGTTCGGCTTCTGGCAATTCGGCGACTTCATGCACTCCTACTCCGCGCCGCGCCACGTATGGGATTACGACTGGGGCGGACATGCATGGGACAACACCGAGCTGGCTGCACCTCTGTGGCTCTGGTACAGCTATCTTCGCAGTGGCCGAGCCGACCTCTTCGCCCTCGCAGAAGCGCACATGCGCAACACCAGCGAGACCGACGTCTATCACCTCGGTTCGATGAAGGGGCTTGGCTCCCGGCACAACGTGATCAAGTGGGGCGGTGGCGCCAAGGAAGTGCGTATCAGCCAGGCTGCGCACTGGCGGTTCTATCACTACCTCACAACCGATGAGCGCACCGGCGACATCATGCAGATGGTGGCGGAGTCGGCCGGTCTCGCCGTCGCCCGTTACGATCCCATGCGCGAAGCCGAGCCTCGACTCCCAGGTGAGCCGCCCGTGCGGATTCGCATCGGCCCAGACTGGTTTGCCATCGCCGGCAACTGGATGACCGCGTGGGAACGCACGAACGATTCGAGCTGGCGCGACCGCATTCTGGCCGGCGTGGATTCCATCGTTGCGATGCCCTACGGGTTGGAAACCGGTATGCCGCAGGAAAATCGCAAAGCGGAAGCTGCGACCGTCGGGTTCGACAACGCGACGGGAAAACTTACGGCAATCCCCGATCCGGTAACGAAGGCGCTTGTGCCGGTGAACTATAACCTCGCCACCATACAAGGCGGCGCCGAGGTCATGTTCGAGCTCGTTCCGCTGCTGGGGCGCAAGGACTTCGAGCAGTGCTGGCTGCGGTTGTGCCGCATCGGCAACGCACCGGCGAGCGTGTGGGATCAGGACAAGATCTCCGGGAATGAAGGCGCGGATGCCAGCTATGTTGTCCCCGGGCAGAGCGGGCCGCGGCTGGCAGCCTATGCGTACGCGAAGACCAGGAACGCAGCGTTTTCGCGGAAGGCAATCGCAGACCTGCTCTCGCTGAATGGCGGCATTGCCGAGCCTCACGTCGTCTCTGGACCGGACTCCCTCAACCCGGTCGAGGAAGACATCTGGATGTCGACCAACGATGCGTCGCAGACCGGGCTGCAGACGATTGAGATTCTGGAACTATGCAAAGATCAGTTGCCGACCGCCGCAGCGATCCGTACTCCACGCAGGTTTCGGCGACGCCCGCCCGAGACTGCGCCACATCCCGGCAGCCCCAGATAGTCTGCTGAATTTTTTCGCTGTGCGAATGCGGCCACGCCGCAAAGAAGACATTGCTGCCACAAGTCATCGGTACTCCGGATTTCCCCAACTCCTTAATTAGGAGCCCGCTGCAAATGCTCCGACCTCAGAGAGCGCAATGGCCACGGGACATTCCGTGATGCGCAGACGAATCTGGTTGGAAAGGACTGGCTCCGGCAGCCGAATCAAGCGGCAGTTTCCGATACTTGTCCCAGCGGCGACCTGTTTCCATCCGGCGTCCTGCCAAGCGTCGATGGCAAACGCCGCAACCCGCTGTCCCAACTGAATAGCCTCGCGCAGACGAATGGTGGAGACTCTCTTGTTCGCACCGAAGTTAACCGTCAACGCAGGCAAGGCCGCTGTGTCATCCGTCGACCAGTACGTCGTCCTGTCGCCATCGGTCAAATTGCGCGTGCCAAACCGTTGACCGCCGCCGCGAACGTTGGAAGCCCGCATCGTGGCAGATTTGGCCAGGTCTTCCGCAAAGATATCTTCGAGCGCACGTCGATAGCCCGCCAGCGAGTCTGCATCGGTTCGTTCGATGAGGCCTTCGCGGTTGGGCGGAACATTCAACAACAGGCTGGCGCCGCGGCCGACAGACTTGAAGTAAAGATCGGCGAGTTGTTCGGGCGTTTTGACCTGCCCGTTCTGACTCTCATGCCAGAACCACCCCGGCCGTATCGAGACATCGCACTCTGCCGGCTTCCACATACTTCCGCCGCGCACGCCGTTCTGCAACGTTCTGAGGCTTCCATCTTCAGATGCGTGCGGGTCGTTCTGGATGTATTGCATCTGCGGCGCGAACGTATCCCAACACGGGTCGCCGGCGATACCGGATTCGTTGCCCACCCAGCGCACATCGCCGGCTTCGCCGAAGATCACGGCCTCTGGCTGAAGCTGCCGTATCATTTTGACGATCTTGTCCCACTGGTAGTAGTCCGCGCTGATCGTGCGCTTCTCGCGAGCGCCGCCGTAGTACCCATCTCCGCCGTTGGCGCCGTCGAACCAAACCTCGAAGATCGGACCGTAGCGCGTCAGCAGTTCCCTCACCTGCTCGCGGTACAGCGGAAGATACGCCGGTGTGCCGTACGTCGCATTCGACCGGTCCCACGGAGAGACATACACGCCGAACTTCAGCCCCGCTCTTTGCGCGGCGTTCGAGATGTCGCGCACGACGTCTCCATGGCCATCGCGCCAGCGGCTGTTGCGTATGCAGTGTTCGGTTGTCTGCGTCGGCCATAGACAGAATCCATCATGGTGTTTACAGGTGAGAATGACCGCCTTCATCCCGCCGGCCTTCAGATCGCGGACGATTGCGTCGGGATTAAATTGCGTCGGATTGAAGAGGGATGGATCTTCGTCACCGTATCCCCACTCCTTGTCGGTGAAGGTGTTCACGCCAAAGTGCAGGAAGGCGTAGGTTTCAAGATCGTGCCAGTTCAGTTGCCGTTCGGAGGGCAGCGCGCCATAGGGCGCCGGCGCTACATCCGCACCGCCTCGCAGCAGAAGTGAAGCAGCGCTCGCAATCACAAATTCACGTCGTGACAGATCCATCTGGACCGATCCTACTTTGAGGGACGCCCGCGCATCCGGGCCAACTCTTAAACGTCAACGATGAGGAGACGAACACCGTGACGCTTCAGCTCTTCTTTCGCGTCTTCCGGAATTCCGCTATCGGTGACCAGCAGGTTGATCTTCTGAATACCACAGATCACGGCGCGGCCGGTCATGCCGACCTTACTTGAATCGGCAACAACAACCACCTCACGAGCCTGCCTCACCATCGCACGAGACACGGCTGCCTCCTCAAGCTCGATCATCGTCGCTCCGTGCTCAATGTCGATGCCGGTTACGCCGAGAAGAATCCGGTCGAGAACAAATCCCTCAATCGTTTCGAGAGCGGTGGGTCCGGTCAGCGAAAATGCGCCGGGCCACATCATGCACCCACCGGTGAGGGTCGTCTTCGGATCTTCCGCGGAACTGAGTTCCAGCCCGATGTTTACAGCGTTGGTAAGAACGCGCACCGTCTTGCGGCCGCGTAGCGCGCGCGCTACCTGCGTTGTCGTGGTGCCGGCCGTGAGGCCGATTGTGTCCCCGTCAACAATCAGCGTCGCCGCCTTAGCCGCAATCAGGTGCTTTTCCCGCTGGAAACGCTTTTCACGCTCCGTGAACGTGGCATCGAACCGGAACGGCTCATACACCTGGCCGGCCAACATTGCGCCACCCCTGGTGCGGTGAACCAGGCGTTGCTGCTCCAGCCGAGCAAGGTCTCTTCGAACGCTGGTGGCCGAGGTTTGAAAATGTTCGGCGAGCTGTTCAACCGATGTCTTCCCTTGATGAAGAAGAAGTTGCAGGATTTCCTTTGCGCGTTTCTCGGTCTTCTGAGCCATGTCGGTAATTCTAAAAATACCAGTCAATCTTCGCCTTGCAGCTCTCGGATTGATCAGAAAATGCACGCAAAGCGCAAAATACCTGCGCCGGGCAGGCCAAACGGTCGATACTTTGACCTATTTAATCAACTTTCTGGACAAATCGACCACTTCGTGAGTATCTTGCCATCCAAGCGACCACGATTTTGTGTGCAGAGGTCACTCTTGCCTGAATGGCTCCGCCGCGACGTCTGATTCACCCGCCTCGGCACGTTGTCTTTGCGAAGGAACAAGGTTTCTCCGTCGGTACATCCACGGCTTTCAGGAGGCTTTCATGAATATCTTTACGTCACCTCGGCGAATCTCGCGTCCGTTCGCTGCAATTTTGGGAGCAGGTCTACTGGGTTTTGCCGCGCTTCCGCAGATGCAAGGTCAAGTGGTCACCGTGCCGCCCACTCCAGTCGTCGGTTCTTCCAACCCTGCGACCGCGGAGCCGCCCGTTTCGCGCCCTTCGACAACGCCGTGCGTCGTCACACTGTTCAGCAACGAGGAGTTTGGCGACTACAGCGCGCATGCTATGGACTACGCTCCGCCGGCCGGCTGCCGCGGCGCATGGGCGAAGGTCGTGCTCACCATCGACTTCACCGTTACGGCAGGCAGACAGTATGATCGCACCGCCTCGCTCTATCTGGGCAATGCAAACATCTTCTATGGCACGACCGCAGAACCGCGCGCTGCTCTCAGCCCCTCATGGCATGTGGAGCGCGACGTGACGGACCTGACGCCCATCTTCAAGACATCACAGACCGGGCAGGCAGTCATCTACAACATCGTCAACTCCACGTACACCGGCGTGATCTACGGGACGGCGAAGCTCTACTTTTATCCTGCTGACTTTCGCAATCCCCCGCCCATCGTGCCGCAGACCGTCATTCCTGTAAGCGGATCGAACAACTCCTACACATTGAATTCCGGCAACGACCAGGTCACAGCCACCTTCACCGCGCCGCGAAACACCATCAAGGCATACCTCGACGTCATTTCGCAAAGCCAGTCCAACGACGAGTTCTGGTACTTGTGCGTGCCGAGCGATGTAGCCGGAGAGCTCGAGACCTGCGGCAATACGGCCTTCCGCGAAACCGAGGTGACGATTGACGGCAAGCCGGCCGGCGTTGCGCCGGTGTACCCGTGGATTTACACCGGCGGCATCGATCCATATCTGTGGGAGCCCATCACCGGCATCCAGACGCTCAACTTCAAGCCCTATCGTGTGGACCTCACCCCCTTTGCTGGCGTGTTGAGCGATGGAAACCAGCACACCATCGGCATCAGCGTCTACAACGCGGACTCCTACTTCCTCGAAACGTCGAACCTGTTGCTCTACACCGATCCTCTACGCAGCAATACAAGTGGCGAGCTCGAGGAAGACACCCTCAGCGCAGAGCCGACGCCGCAAGTCTCGGAGAATCTCTCGACCGACGGCTCCGGAAACACGACTGGCACGGTAACCGTCGATTCGCTGCGGAACTTCACAGTAAAGGGATACGTGGATACTTCGCTGGGCCGCGTCGAGACCACCGTTGAGCAGGCGGTGGACTTCAACAGCACGCAGACCTTCGACATCGGGTCGGGCGGTATTCCCGAGGTGCAGAACGCGGTGCAGACCAGCACGGTGAACTCCAGGACGGCCGAGCAGCGCGGCATTCTCCGCACCGAAACCAACAGGAACGTCTCCTTCCCGGTCACCATCGACTACGACTTCTTCGCGAATCCGGATGGAACATACTCGCAGACGACCAGCGTGGACCAGGGGTACGTCGTTCAGAACAATGCCTCGTTGAATGGCTTCCCGACCGGCTCCAGTAGCGTGAAGGAAGAGGTCAAATCGAGCGACACGCTCAACTACAACTCTGCGCTGACGGCCATCACGGGCAACAGCGGAGCGCAGAGTTCGGCGAGCTATCTCTTCGTCGATTCAGCGGGAGACTGCTTCAGTCGCCAGTTGACCTCTGCGGATAACGTTCTCACCAGCGTTAGCGACGGCAAAAGCTGCCCCGCGCACAGATGGTAGGTTGCGGGTGCGATGTGAGGCAGGCGTGTTGTTCAGCGCCTGCCTCGCCTGCTTCCGCTCGACGTGTCGCATAATAATGCCGATGCACCGACATATACTTCTTGCCGCCGCCGTTATGATCTTTGGCTTCAGTCCTGCACGGATGTGGGCCCAGTCGAGTCAACCACTCACCCTGATGCCAACTCCCGCCGCAATCGAGGTTGGCGACGGCGCGTTTCCTTTAACCGGCGCGTTGAACGTCGGTACATCGGGCGTCGCGTCACCTCGCCTGAATAACGCAATCGGCCGCATGCTGAATCGTCTCAGTGACAAGACAGGTCTTCAATTCTCGAAACAGATTAACACTCATGGCGACGCCGCGTTGGTTGTCGATGTGCGATCGAAAGATTCGCCGGTTCAGGGGATCGACGAGGATGAGTCCTACACGCTGGAGGTGACGCGGGATCGCATTCGCCTCCAGGCCGCGACCGCAACCGGTGCAATGCATGGGCTGGAAACACTGCTTCAACTGGTTCAACCCAATGGGCCGGAGGGCTTCGAGATCCCCGCAGTTCAAATCAAGGATGCGCCGCGTTTTCGCTGGCGCGGCCTGATGATCGACTGCAGCCGGCACTTTGAGCCGATCCAAGTGCTGGAGCGCAACATCGATGCGATGGCCGCCGTGAAGCTCAATGTCTTTCACTGGCACCTGATGGACGATCAGGGCGTTCGCATCGAGAGCAAACGCTTCCCTAACCTGACGGCGCGCGGATCGGACGGCAAGTTCTACACCCAGCAACAAGCCCGCGATCTCGTCGCCTATGCTCGGGCACGAGGTATTCGCGTTGTGCCGGAGTTTGAAATGCCCGGCCACTCGACCGCATGGCTGGTCGCTTACCCGAAGCTCAACAGCGGCTCAGAACCGAGCGAAATCCGGCGTCAGTTCGGGGTTTCTGAGTATGCCCTGGACCCGACACGCGAAACAACCTACACCTTCATCGCGGAATTTCTCCGCGAGATGACCACCATCTTTCCGGATCAGTACGTGCACATCGGAGGCGACGAGACGCCGGCGCCCGACTGGAAATCAAATCCGCGGATCCTTGCATTCATGAAGACGCACCATTTGAAGGACAACGCCGCTCTTCAGGCATATTTCAACCGGCGCGTGCTCGCGATCCTGACTCACCTAAACCGTCGCATGGTGGGATGGGACGAGATCTTCAACCCCGCTCTTCCGAAGAGCGTTGTTATTCAGTCGTGGCGCGGCGTAGCTTCGCTGGCGAACGCTGCCGAGCAAGGCTACGAGGGTGTGCTCTCCGCGCCATATTATCTGGATGGCATGCAGCCGGCAGCGACGCATTATCTGGCCGATCCCATTCCAACCGATACCACGCTCACGGCCGAGCAGCAGAAGCTGATTCTCGGCGGCGAGATCTGCATGTGGGGCGAGCATGTCGACGAGCGCACGATTGATTCACGCATCTGGCCGCGCTCTGCGGCGATCGCAGAGCGTTTCTGGTCGCCGCAAAACGTCAGGAACGTCGACGACATGTATCGCAGACTGAACACGGTCTCCGTGGAGTTGGAATCTCTCAGCCTTCGACATCTGACTAGTGAAAACGTCGGACTTCGGAGTCTGGCAGGGAGCGAGAACATCGCCGCTCTACAGGCGTTCGCCTCGGCATTCGAACCCGTGAGTTTCAGCCAACGCGCGTCGGTCCAGCACACCACCTACCTGACCCCGTTGACCAGCTTTGTTGACGCCGTTCGGCCGGATCCTCCAATCCGCTATGGGGTCGAGCACGCTGCGTCGATTCTGGCTCAGTCGCCGCGGCGCGATTCGCCGCAGGTGGATCAGGCGCGCGAGCTCCTCGAACATTTCTTCCTCAGCACCGGAGAGTCTGTGCCAAAGGTGGAGATGATCATGAACTCGTCGCCGCGTCTCGCTGACGTACGCGTGCGCGCCGACCAACTTTCCCAACTCGCGACGATTGGCACTCAAGCGCTGCAGTATCTGCAGCAGGCTGACGCTCCTGCGGGATGGAAGACAAGCAGCCTCGCCACCATTGCATTGGCGAAGAAGCAGAATGCTATGGTTCGATTTCACTTCCTCGACTCGCTCACCGAATTGGTGAATGCGACCCAATAAGGGAACGAGTGTGTATGCTCGAAAGCTCGCTCACAAACGCGACGGCGGCCAAACACCACCCGCCAAGTCAAAACTTCGGTATGGATGAATGCCATATTTTCTTGCGATAGATGCCGGCGGCACCAAGGCCGACTACGTGCTCGCCGATGAAAGAGTGACCCTAGCACGTGTGCGCGGAGGATCCATCAAGCGTATGCGCGTCGATGCCCAGACCGCGGTCGCAAACCTGGATGATGCCTTGCGCGCGCTTGCCACGCAGAGCGGCATTGCGATGAGCCAAATATCGTCCAGCTGCGTCGGAACTGCGGGCGAAACAGTTCCGCTGGTGGTCGACTGGCTTCGTTCTGAGATACCGGCGCGCGTCCGCGGCGAGCTTCTCATACTCGGCGACGTTGAGATCGCACTCGAAGCCGCCTTTCATGGGGACTCAGGCGTCCTTGTGCTCGCGGGTACCGGATCGAATGTGGCAGGCAGAATTCGCGCCGGCTCCATCCTGACCACAGGGGGATGGGGACCTGCGCTTGCAGATCAGGCCTCGGGCCATCGCATCGGACACGAAGCTCTGCGCGCCCTCTTTCTCGCCAGGGATCAAGGACGCGAGACCGCCCTGTCTGACGAAGTTCTACAGTTCTGGAAGCTAGGCTCCATCAACCATCTTGTCGAGTATGCGAATCGCACACCGCATCCAGACTTTTCCCAACTGACGCCGTTGGTCGTCGCGTGTGCCGAACAAGGCGACGGGGTCGCCCGTGAGGTCCTGGAGCGGCAGGGCGCAGAACTCGGTTATCTGGTCCGTCTGCTCGTTCGCCGTTTGCAAAAAATCTCCGCGGACGCTTCATTCCTGCCCAAACTCGCATTTGCAGGCAGCATCATGCAGCACGTCGGGCGCGTCCGGGCGGCGCTGCTCGCCGATGTGCGAAGCGAGTTCCCGGAAATTCCGGTTTCAGACAGCTTCGTCGATCCCGTCGAAGGCGCCCTATGGCGGGCGCGCCAGGCGGTCCCCTAGCCCCAGAACCTCTCTACAGAAAATGTGCGAAGTGCTCACAATGGGCTGTTGTCCGCCAGATTGTTCATTTAAATTGATTGCTGCAATCGTTTTTATGGACAAATCGACCACTCTGAGTGTAGTTTGGCATTCCAAGCGCTAGAGGCCACGCTCAGATGCACCTCCCCTCCCTAGGTGCGCCTCCACCGCTGCGCCGCCGGCTCCGGCACGCGAACCTGTATCAGCGAGGCAGACGATGAAGAACTGGATGAAAGCTGGATTTCTCCTGATGGCTCTGGCGGTCGCGCCGTTCTCCCACGCCCAGACAGTCACCGGCGGCGGCATAACGGGTGTCATCACAGATCCGAGTGGCGCGGTTGTACCCGGCGCAACGGTGACGGCACGCGATCTTGATACCAACGTGTCCACACCCACGACCACGAATACCGATGGTGTCTTTCGCATCGAGCACCTGCCCATCGGTAAATATGAAGTGATTGTGAATGCGAACGGTTTCAGCAGTCAGACGCTGCCATCCTTCAACCTTGAAGCGCTGCAGACAGCTACCTTCAACGTGAAGCTCACCGTTCAGGGATCGACCTCGTCTGTGGACGTCACGTCTGCTTCGCCGATTCTGGACACGCAGGATTACACGATCAGCAGCACATTCACCGCGAACACGATCGCAAACTTCCCGCTCAACGGCCTCGACTTCAGCGCGCTGACGCTCTATACGCCCGGCGCGGTCAGCACGTACGGCAACACCGCCACAAACGTGATCGAGCGCGACACGTATTACAGCGACTCCATAAATGTGAACGGCAACCGCGCGCAGGCCAACAACTACACGCTTGAAGGGATCGACATGAACGAGACCTTCAACAACGAGATCGCCTACAGCCCCTCGCCGTTTGCGCTGGACGAGATTCAGGTGGTGACGGCAAACTCACCCGCCGACGTCGGCAACGTGAACGGCGCCGGAGTGATCAATGTTCTCCGAAGCGGCACCAATCACTTTCACGGATCGCTCTTTGGATATCTGCAGGACTACCGCCTGAATGCGAACTCCTGGCAAAACAAGAATCAATCGCCCGTCGTTCCCAAGAGCCCGTTTTCGCAGGATCAGTTCGGCGCCACTCTCGGTGGTCCCATTCTGCGCAATAAACTCTTCTTCTTTGTCGACTACCTGGGCTCGCGTTACCACGTCGGCGGCATCGGCTACGAGAGCGTGCTAACCGCCGCGATGAGGAGCGGAGATTTCTCTGCATTGCTTCCTCTGGGTTGCGACAGCGGTGGATATACGACCGTCTCCGGCGTCGCGATCTGCAACTCAACAGGAGAGCCCGACAGTTATCAGCTGTATGACACACTGAACAATAACCAACCCTTCGTCGGCAACGTGGGCGTTCCTATCGTCAACCCAGTCGCGAAGTTTCTGATCGCGAACCCTTCGCTCTACCCGCTGCCCAACGCCACACCGACCGACGGCATCGTGAACGACAACTTCCAGGGCCCCCAGCGCAACTACAAGGCCAACAACCAGGGTGACGTAAAAATCGAGTACGACAAGAGCGACAAGGACAAGATCACCGGCTTCTACTCCATGTCCACCGCGTATGACGGCACCACGCCTCTGCTGGCGATCAGCTTCTCCGGACCGAACCTTTATCCCACCAAGCTCGGCGGTCTTACTTGGGTGCATACCTTCTCGCCGGCTTTTGTGAACTCCTTCCGTCTCGGCTTCACGCGCGTCGTGTGGGCACAGAACTTCTCTCAGGACTCCACAGGGCAGTTCGGCCTGGGTGGCGATGCGAAGGTTGGGATCACCTTCCCCAACCAGAGTGTGGTCGGTTACACCTATCAGAGCATCAACGGAGGTATCTTCGCTGGCGGCAACCCGGTCTATGGCGGAGGTCTGATCGACAACACCTACCAATATCTCGATTCGGCAAGCTGGCAACACGGCCGCCACTACTTCAGCTTCGGCATCTCCGCGCTGCGCTACCAGAACAACTATCCGACAGCGAACAACAACGGCTACCTTGGCAAGCTGAACTACACCGGCCAATACACGAGCGACGCCTCGATCGGCAGCGGCGGATACGCCGGAGCAGACTTTCTGCTTGGCCGCATCAGCTCAGCCGCAGCCACGCTGGCCAGCGTCAACGTCGGACAACGGCAGTGGCGCACCGGCATCTATGCCACCGACGACTTCAAGATCGCTCCGAATCTGACCCTGCACTACGGCTTCCGGTACGAACTCGATGAGCCTTGGGTTGAAGAAAACAACAAGACCGGCAATGTGAACCTGACCACCGGACAGATTATCTATGCGGGCAGTGTTCCGGCGGGCGCGCCGCCGAACTCGGGGCTTTGCTCCAATCGCGGCTGCTATCAATGGAACTTCCACCAGTTCATGCCGCGCTTCGGATTTGCATGGCAGATCAATTCGCGTTTCGTCGCCCGCGGTGGATACAGCGGCTCCAGCTTCTTTGAAGGCAACTCGAGCAATCAGCGTCTGACGTCGATTACGCCATTCATTCAGGCCATTCAGACCCCCAGCCTCAGCGTAAGCGCCGACAACGTTCCCACCCCGTACACGACCCAGACTGCGTTCGATGTCACCGCGCAGCCGGGTGGAACATATAACACCTATCCGCAGAACATGCAGCCGGCGTACGTGCAGAACTACAACTTCACACTCGAATATGCGCTCACCCACTCGATGACCCTGCAGGCCGGATACGTAGGCGAGACCGGGCAGCACATTGAAGACTACGGCAACGTAAATCAGTGGAAGGTCCCGGGTGATCCAACCTCCGCGCCCTTCTACAACAGCCCCTACATCGGCTGCAGTTCACCGCAGGCGACGCAGGTCTGTTCAAACGGTCTTCTCATCACCGAATCTCGCGCCATGATGAACTACAACGGCCTGCAGACCGTGCTGCGTCAGCGGCTCTCGGACACCGGCCTTGAGTACACGGTGAACTACACGTATTCGAAGTCGATGACCAACGCCGTCGGCAACTATGGGTTGAACACCGGCGGTTACAACGCAGATCCCGGCTTCCAGAACTACTATGACAGCCACGCCGACTATGGAGTGGCAGGATCTGACGTCAAGCACAACCTCAACGGAACGGCGACGTACGCCATACCTTTGGGTTACGGTCGCAAGTACATGAACCATGCAAACCGCATCGTCGACGAGGTGCTCGGTGGCTGGAAGGCCAGCGCCGGGTTTGTCTTTTACAGCGGTTTCCCGGACACAATTGCCGCCGGTAACAGCGGCGTGAACAGCTACGGGCAAACTCGAGCCGAACAGTATCGGCCGCTGCACATCGTCAACCGCTCCCGGTACGCCTGGTTCGGCACCGATCCCTCGGCTCAGCCCTGCACCACAGCAGGTGTGGACAACGGCGTGTGCGCCTTCGGCGTCCCTGCGCAGAACACCTTCGGCAACTCGGTCAACGGCGTTGTGCGCGGCCCCGGCTTCCGCGATGTGGATCTCTCCGGCTTCAAGGATTTCCGCATCGTCGGCGAACGCTTTCTCGGATTCCGCGTGGATGCCTTCAACGCATTCAACATGGTCAGCTTCGGCAATCCTGATCTCAGTATGTCGCCGCAGTTCGGTTGGCTTGCTCAGGAAAACAACATTCGCTCGGTTGAGCGTCATCTTCAGTTCTCAGCCCACTACAACTTCTAAACAAACGGCGGCGCATAAACCGAAATGATTACGCAGCCATGACAGTCCTTGAGATTTGCATCGATTCGGTGGAGTCGGCCATTGCCGCCGAATCTGGAGGCGCGCAACAGGTCGAACTTTGCAGCGCACTCGTTGAAGGGGGCCTCACGCCGAGCCTCGGTCTCATTCGTGCAGTCCGTTCCCGCATCGGGATCGGACTGCACATTATGATCCGTCCACGCTCCGGCGACTTCGTCTATTCCGCTGAGGAGTTCGCCATCATGCGCGACGACATCGCCATCGCAAAGAAGGCTGAAGCCGATGGAGTCGTCCTCGGCGTTCTTTCTGCCGGCGATGAAGTCGATGTAGATCGCACGCGCGCCCTCGTCGAATTCGCCCGGCCCATGGAAGTAACCTTTCACCGCGCCATCGATATGACGCATGACATCTTCGCTGCGCTGGAAGACGTCATTCACACCGGCGCGGACCGCATCCTCACCTCCGGCGCGCAGCCCACCGCCATGGGAGGCCGTCATACCCTGGAAAAACTCGTGCGCAATGCCAACCGGCGCGTTCGCATCATGGCCGGCGGCAATGTGCGACCCCAGAACGTGACGGAGATTGCGAAGATCTCCGGCATCACCGAATTTCACACCGCGCTCCGGCACCGAGTGCCTGAGGTTCGTCAGCGACAGCTGAAGCGAATCCATCTTGGAGATCCGCGCGTTGAGAACAACCGAGGCGTGGTGCGAGCCACAGACGTGCGCCGTCTTCGGCAGGTGATGGACTCAGCCGAAGTTGTAACGTCGGAACTTGATCAGAAGTATTGAGGCGCCTCGTGTCCGTGGGCCCACAATTTCAGTTGGACCTGGCCGGCCCGGTCGATGCGCGCTGTACCAGCGATGTCGCCACGCGGTATTCCCGGCCCGTAACATGCGGATCTTTCCCGAAATCTGACAGCGCAACGTAGAACTCCCGCGCCAGATCCTGCCGTGACAACCGGACAGTCGTGAGCGGCGGTTGAATGATGTCGCTCATCTCGATGTCATCGAATCCAACGACAGAGTAATCTTCCGGCACAGCCAGATTGTGCCGCCGAATCACTCGCAGCGCGCCGATCGCGGTGAGATCGTTCGTGCACATGATGGCCGTCGGCCGCTCCGTGAGGCCGAACAACTCTTCCATGCAGCTCTCGCCGCCGGAGATTCGATAGTTGCCGGAACGGATGTACTCCGGCCGCACCTCCAGTCCCGAATCGTTCATCGCCTGGTGGAATGCATTGATGCGATGGTCCGAGATGGTCAGCCCGGACGATCCGCCGATGTACGCGATGCGTCGATGACCCAGTCCATGCAGATGCTGAATCGCCTCGCGCATGCCGATTAGATAATCGATCATTACATCGGAAAGGCCCTGTCCCACGACGCGCCTGTCCATCGTTACCAGCGGAACGCGATGGTGTATGAGTGCCTCAATCGGCTCCGTCTCAATCTCCGCGGCCAGCAATGCCACACCGTCCACCTGTCGAATCAGCATGCGCCGGATCGTCTGCTGCATCCGCGATACGTGAAGGTCGGTCGTCGCCAGAAACATGTCTTGATTGTTGTTGACCAGGATGCCTTCGAAGCTGCGGATAAACTCCGGAAAGAACGGGTTCGTGATGTCCGGGATGATCAGCCCATAGCTGCTGCTGCGGCCATACTTCAGCGTCGCTGCGCTTCCATTGGGAACGAACCTCGTCTCCTCGATGACTTTGCGCACGCGTTCCGCGGTCTCCGGCCGCACAACGTTCGAGCCGTTAATGACATTCGACACCGTCGCGCTTGAGACGCCGGCCAGCTTCGCGATGTCGCGCATATTCATTGCAGTTCACTCGAGTGTGGGCACAAACAGCCGCAGGCTTACTCTCTACAGCTTATAGCTGATGCGAATCGCTATTGACGGAACTTAACAACTTCCTCGTTCGCTCCATCTTTTGCGACGATCCGCTGCGCAGCCGGCGAGATGTCGCCGCCATCGATAACGATTCCCTCATTCCCGGCGCCTTCGAGCGACAGAAAAACCTTCGTGGGATCCAGCAGTCTGGCCGCAGTCACGAGCACCCGCTGGCTGGAGATAAATCGAACTGCCGATTCAGCCGCTGCGTCCGCCATGATGCTTAGCCCGCAGATCGCCGCATCCGTCACGTGATCGAAGATCACCGCCGGACGCAAATCCGCCGTCGCCGTTTGAAGCCGAATGTTCTGCAACGTCAGCCCACGCACACCGCGAGCATAGACTCCATAGGCCGGAATCGGCCCCAGCATGAAATACTCGCCTGCAAATTCCGGCAGGTCGCGCCGTGCTGCATCCTCCGCCGTGCCTCCGCCGCCGAAGGTCAGGTGAACGTCTGTTACCGAGACGTTCTCCATCGTCGCTCCGCCGACGCAATTGAACACAATCGCCGAGTGCTTCTCACCGGGGTTAGCGTTCGAGGTGACCTTCGCCTCATCGATCTGGCTCGGATTCGTCGTGACATTGCCGTGAATGTTCGAGAACGAGATGTTGCGCAACACCGCAGGTGTTGTCGATTCGCCTTCATGGGCCTGCATCATGTCGTCCTTCACCTTCGGCGGCGACGCACCGGGAGGCGTACGGCGAGGCGGCCGCGGTCCGACGCCCACGTGAATCGGCCCGGTCACATCGTCCAGCACAATATTGGAGAACGAAAGATTCTCATAGGTCGATCCAGGATTGCCCTGAAACTTGATCGGACAGCCGTACACCTGCCGGAGAATACAGTTCGAGACGGCGATATCCCGCACATCGCCGCCGCCGAAACGGAACACCGACCACCGCGTGGAGAAGAAGCTGTTCGTCACCGTCACATTCTGGCAGCTGCCAAACAGCGCACACGCATCGTCCTGGGAGAGCACGATGCAGTTGCTGACCGTGAGGAACTTCACGCTGATGAAGTGAAAGCCGTCGTTGTTCCCGTTCACACGATTGTGGATGTACAGCGTGTTCATGTGCACCCGCTGGGACTCGATCACTCGAATGCTGTGGTAAGCGCAGTCGATCAGATCCAGATTGCGAATCGTCAGTCCCTCGCACTGATACGCCAGAATGTGATACGGGCGCTTGCTTCCACCGATGCCGCTCGGCGGCGCCTCTCCGCGCACGGGCGAGTGGAACTGGTACCCCTGGCCATTGATCGTGCCCGGGCCTTCAATCGTGATGTTCTTCGCATGCACCGCATACAACAGCGCCCAGTTGCCGTCGACAAGAGTCGTGTCGCCGTGCAGCGGAATCGCATCCACTGCGTGATATTGCTTGCCGTCGGCGCTGCCCAGCAGCGTCGCTCCCGCTGCGATATGCAGCGTTACGTTGCTCTTCAGCTCCGTCGTGCCGATCTGAAACGTACCCGCCGGCACCAGCACCGTGCCGCCCTGGTCCCGCGCGCATGCATCGATCGCGGCCTGCAGCGCGGCTGTATCCACGGTCTGGCCATCGCCCTTCGCGCCGAAGTCGCGAATGTTGTACACCCGCGCGCCAAGGTCATTGCCGGGCGAATGCATTTCTTGGGCCTCGAGCGACCCGCCGCCCACCAAACCCAACGCAATCGCACCGGCGGGCGCACGGCCCAGCCACTGCCGGCGTGTCATGACTCCACTGGCAGATACAGACCTTGATTGGCTCACAGAAGACCTTTCCACAGCAGAAGATGAATTACCGCGTAACCCGCAGCATGAGCACGCCATGCTTCGGGATCTCGACGTCATACTTCAGCGGCAGCGCGCCCAGATCCTTGTGCTCCCAAAGATCGCGCGCCTGCACCTTGTTCGTGAAGCCGAGCTTCCTGAAGTCAACATGCGCTGTCAGCGCGCTCTGGTGACGGTTGAAGACACCCACCGCCAGCGCTCCGCCACTCAATGGCTTCGACCAGACCTCAATCGGCCCTTCCGCATAGACGCGGTCGCCTTCCTTGCCAAGCGAATCCTGATCGACAGCGATCACCTCTTTGTTCATCAGAATCGCTTCAGTGTCCGGCGTCATGTTCGAAAGATCATTACCCGCAAGCAGTGGCGCCGCGAGGATCGCCCACAGACTCATGTGGGTGCGATACTCGTCGTCGCTCATCTTGCCGTTGCCTACCTCCAGCATGTCCGGATCGTTCCAGTGACCCGGCCCTGCGAACGGCGCCAGCCCCGCCTGCCCAAAGCCGATATCGGCCATGCGCGTGTAGTTGTCGGAGATATCGCCCGTCGTGCGCCACAGGTTCCCCCCCACGCTCGCGCCCCACTCCCACACCGAATTCTCGCCGTACTGGCACAGGCTGTAGACAATCGGCCGGCCCGTCGCCTCGAGCGCGTCGTGCATCTTTACGTAGGCGTCGATCATGATGTTGCGGGCCGCTTCCGGCGATGGCGCCCCCTTCATCTCCGTGCGCAGGCCGCACAGATCGTACTTCAGATAATCGATTCCCCACGCCGCGTATGTCTTTGCATCCTGCGCCTCGTGCCCCAAACTGCCTTCGTAACCCGCACAGGTCTTCGCGCCCGGCGAAGAGTAAATGCCCAGCTTCAGCCCTTTCGAGTGCACGTAATCCGCGAGCGCCTTCATGTCCGGAAACTTTGCGTTGGAGTGAATGAAGCCCTGCGCGTCGCGCTGGCCTTCCCACGTGTCGTCGATGTTGATGTACCGGTAGCCGGCGTCGCGCATCCCCGAGGACACCATCGCATCCGCCATCTGCCGGATGACAGCGTCATCCACCTTGTCGTGGAAGTGGTTCCAGCTGTTCCAGCCCATCGGCGGTGTCTGCGCCAGTATTTGCGATTGGGCCGCAACGGAAGCAACAGACAAGACGCTGAACAGTACGGCGCCAATGAGCCGAAGTCGCGAGATCATGCAATTCCTTCAAAAGGGGAGATCAAGAGCCGGAGATATTTATACGTATATATCAACACGCCAGTCAAACATCTTTTGGCCGATAACCCCGTAGACCCTGGCCGCCGTTTCAAATACTGACATATACATTTCGCAATTGAAAAAGCATTTGACATCCGTCCGGGACTGCCCCTAATGTTTATGCGACTCGTTTTACACGTATAAATCGCAATCCTCGAGTCCGAAATTGACACGTATAAATCAGGCCCGTTTCCGAGCTAATTTCAGGAGGCAGAGAACAAACATGATCCGCAAATCCCACCCTTGGAAGAGTGCCGTTCTACTCACATTGTGCGCGGCGTTACTGGGCTTCAGCGATGCCGCCCGTGCACAGACCTCAAGCGCAACCATCAGCGGCCATGTCGTCGATCAGAGCAGAGGAGCTGTTCCCGGCGCGGAGGTCACGCTGGTCAATCAGCTCACCAACGTCCGTGTCGAAACCAAGGTCCGTCAGGACGGCGATTTCATCTTCCCTGACGTGGAACCCGGCACCTTCACCGTGATCGTCGATGCACCCGGCTACAAACAGCTGCGCAAGGTGAACCTCATCCTAAGCGCCTCGCAGAATCTCTCAGCCGGCACGCTGATGCTGCAGGTCGGAGAGGTCAGCGAATCCGTCACGGTCGCTGCCGACATCACGCCGATTCAAACCTCCAGCTCGGAGCGCTCCGATGTTCTCGACACCAAGCAGCTGGAGAACCTGCTGGCCGTCGGCCGCGACGCCATGGCGCTCACCCGCACGATACCGGGCGTCTATGTCGCCGGAGGTTCAGGCGGCTACGGCTCGTCCAGTCTCGGCACGGAATCGACCCCGATCGTCAACGGCGTCAACAACGAATACAACTCGGCCACCGTGGACGGTGTCACCGGCAACACGCGCGGCCTCAGCACGCTCGATACGCCTCTGAATCTCGATGCCATTCAGGAAGTCACCATTCTCACGGCCAACTACCAGGCCGAATACGGCAAGACCGCGGGATCGAACATCAACATCGTTACCAAGAACGGGACATCACACTTCCACGGCACCGCGTACGAGTACTTCCGCAATGAGGACCTCAACGCCAACTCATGGTTCAACAACTACACCGGCGCTCCTCGCGCCCGCTATCGTTACAACACCATCGGTGGCACGCTCGGCGGTCCCGTCTTCTGGCCGCATCACTTCGATCGCAACAAAGATAAGCTGTTCTTCTTCGTCTCCATCGAAGACTCGCCGATCACAACGCCGGACGGCCTCAAGTACTACCGCGTGCCCACGCAGCTCGAGGTCAACGGCGACTTCTCGCAGACCTACAACCAGGGCACCGCAACGCAAAACGCCAGCACGCTCGTACGCATCAAGGACCCCAACGGCACCGGCGCCTGCGCGGTCAACTCCCCGACACCGGGCCCCGGATGCTTTCAGACCAATGTAATCCCGTCTGCTGACATCAACAAGCAGGAGCAGGCTCTGCTGAACATCATTTACCAGAACACGCTGGTCGCCAATCCGCAGTTTGCCTTCAACAACGTCACGATCAGCAACAACAACTACAACTACATCACAAACTACTCGGCCGATAAGCCGGTCAATCAG
>Ga0335074_10001162_pt1 | contig 35847 bp, 33 predicted proteins | sample Lox_Sample_23_FD_206715 | JGI IMG/M metagenome (GOLD analysis project Ga0335074, IMG submission 206715) | Soil microbial communities from Loxahatchee National Wildlife Refuge, Florida, United States - Lox_Sample_2.3 | ecosystem: Environmental > Terrestrial > Soil > Wetlands | place: USA... | reverse complement strand
TGCCGCGCGCACTGGCGCTGCACCGGCCGCGCATCCTGATCCTGGAGCTGGGCGCCAACGACGGGCTGCGCGGGCTGCCGGTGGCGCGCGCGCGGGCGAATCTCGACCACATGATCGGGCTGGCGCGGATGGCCGGCGCGCGCGTGCTGCTGATCGGCATACGGATGCCGCCCAACTACGGCCCGCGCTACACCCGCTCGTTCTTCATGATGTATTCCACCCTCGCGCAGGCGCACGATCTGCCGCTGGTGCCGTTTCTCATGGCCGGCGTCGCGCTGCATCCCGAGCTGATCCAGGCCGACGGGCTGCACCCGAACGAGCGGGCACAGCCGCTGCTGCTGGATAATGTCTGGCCGGAGCTTGCGCCGCTGCTCGGCCCGGCGCAGCGGCCGCCGCGGGGGGAGCGATGAGCAGGTTCTGGTTGCCGCAGTACCCGTCCGGGGTGCCTTACGACATCGATGCGCTCGCCATTCCCTCGCTCAAGGCGCTCATCGAGGATGCCTGCGAGCGCTACGCCGAGCGCATCGCCTATCGCAGCCTCGGCGCGTCGCTGACCTACCGCGAGCTCGAGCAGCGCTCGCGCGCCTTCGGCGCGTGGCTGCAGCAGCGCGCGGGGCTCGCCAGCGGCGATCGCGTGGCCATCATGCTGCCGAACCTGCTGCAGTATCCGATCGCGATGTTCGGCGCGCTGCGCGCCGGCTTCGTGGTGGTGAACGTCAATCCGCTGTATACCGCCACGGAGCTCGAGCACCAGCTGAAGGACTGCGGCGCGGTCGCCGTCGTGGTGCTGGAGAATTTCGCGGCCACGCTCGAGCAGGCGCTGCCGGATACCGCCGTGCGCCACGTGATCGTCACCGGCGTCGGCGATCTGCTCGGCCCGGTGAAGGGCCGGCTGGTGAATTTCGTGCTGCGCCACGTGCAGCGACGCGTGCCGCGCTGGCTGATCCCCGATGCCCGCGGCCTGCACACGGTGCTGGCGCAGGGGCGCTCGCTGGCGCTCGCGCCGGTGAGCCTCGACCGCGACGACCTCGCCTATCTGCAGTACACCGGCGGCACCACCGGGGTCTCCAAGGGCGCCATGCTGACCCACGGCAACATGACGGCGAACATCCAGCAATGCCGCGCCTGGTTCATGCAGAAGGCGCTGGACCGCGTGACGTTCGTCTGCGCGCTGCCGCTCTACCATATCTTCTCGCTGACGGCGAACTGCCTGCTGTTCGCCTCCCTCGGCGGCTCGGGACTGCTGATCGCCAATCCGCGCGACTTCAAGGGTTTCATCAGGGAGCTGCGCCGCCACACACCGATGTTCTTCATGGGTGTCAACACGCTGTTCAACGCGTTGATGCACACCCCGGGCTTCGAGTCGATCGACTTCTCGCGTCTGGTCGCCACCGTGGCCGGCGGCATGGCGCTGCAGAGCACGGTGGCCGAGCGCTGGCTGGCGCTCACCGGCTGCCCGGTGACGCAGGGCTGGGGCCTCACCGAGGCCTCGCCCGTCGGCTGCTGCAATCCCCTGGTGGGACCGGACGCTGCATTCAACGGCTCCGTAGGGCTGCCGCTGCCTTCCACCGAGATCAGCATCCGCGGCGAGGCCGGCGAGGATCTCGGCGTCGGCGCGGTCGGCGAGATCTGTCTGCGCGGCCCGCAGGTCATGCGCGGCTACTGGCAGCGGCCCGAGGAGACCTCGCAGGTCATGCTGGCGGACGGCTGGCTGCGCACCGGGGACATCGGGCGCATCGATGAGCGCGGCTTCGTGTTCATCGAGGACCGCAAGAAGGACATGATCATCGTGTCCGGCTTCAAGGTCTATCCGAACGAGGTCGAGGAGGTGATGGCGCGCTGCCCGGGCGTGCTGGAGGTCGCGGCGGTGGCACAGCCCGACGAGCACTCCGGCGAGGTCGTGGCGCTGTTCATCGTGCGCAAGGACCCGGCGCTCGGCGCGCAGGAGGTCAGGGACTACGCGCATCGCTACCTGACCGCCTACAAGCGCCCGCAGGCGGTGTACTTCCGCGACGAGCTGCCGAAGACCAATGTCGGCAAGATACTGCGGCGCGTGCTGCGCGATGAGCTGCGCACCACGCCGGCGCCGCAGGCCGCATGAGCAATGCCGCTCCGGAAAAGCCCTGGCCATCACCCCGCGGTGCGCCCATGAGCGTTCGGATCGCGCAGCTGTGGTGCTATCCGCTCAAATCCGCCGGCGGAATCGCCCTGGAGCAGGCGCTGCTGGGCGCGAGCGGCCTGCAGGCGGATCGCAGCTGGATGCTCACCACCCCGACCGGGCGCTTCCTGACACAGCGTGAGGTGCCGCGCCTCGCCCTCATCCGGCCCATCCTCGATGGCGACACGCTGCAGCTGCACGCGCTGCAGCCGCCGGGCACGCCGCGCCCCGAGCCGCCCCTGCCGGACCTGCGCGTGCCCCTGCAGGGGGACGGGCGGCGCGTCGAGGTGCGCATCTGGAAGGATGGCTGCCTCGGCGTGGACGCGGGCGATGAGGCCGCCCGGTGGCTCGCGCGGGTGCTGCAGCGTGACTGCCGGCTGGTGCGCTTCGATCCGGCGCGGCGGCGTCTGAGCCCTCGCCGCTGGACGGGCGCGATCGAAGCCGAGAATCGCTTTTCCGACGGCTTTCCGCTGCTGGTGATCTCCGAGGCCTCGCTCGAGGATCTGAATTCACGGCTGCAGCGGCCGCTGCCGATGAGCCGCTTTCGCCCCAACATCGTCCTGGCGGGCGCCGCTGCCTACGACGAGGACCGCATCGACGAGCTCAGCGACGGGCCGCTGCGGCTGAAGCTCGTCAGGCCCTGCGCGCGCTGCCGGATCACCACCACCAATCAGGAGACCGCCGAGCTCGAGGGTGATGAGCCGCTGACGACATTGAAGAGCTACCGCTACGATGCGGCGCTCAGGGGCGTGCTGTTCGGCCAGAATGCCCTCATCGTCTCCGGCGTGGGCAGCCTGCTGCGGCGTGGCCAGTCGCTGCAGGTGCGCTGGAAGCCGCGCAGGCGCAGCGGCATGGCAACCCCCTGAGCGCCGGCATCCGCCGCGGTCTCAGGCCAGTGCCGCGGCGATCTGCCGCTGGATGTCCTCGGCGGCGGCGCGGGGATCGGCGGCATCGCGAATCGGGCGGCCCACCACCAGGTAATCCGCGCCGAGCTGCAACGCCTGCGTCACCGATACCACGCGCTTCTGGTCGTCGCTCGCCCGGTTCTCCACCGGCCGCACCCCGGGGGTGACGACCAGCAGCCGCCGGTCGATCGCGGCACGCAGCGCCGCCACCTCCAGCGCCGAGGACACCACGCCGTCGCAGCCGGCCTCGAGCGCGCGCCGCGCGCGCGACAGCACCAGCTGCTGCACGTCGCACTGAAAACCGAGGTCGTCGAGATCGCCCCGGTCCAGGCTGGTCAACACGGTGACGGCGAGCACCTTGACGTCGCCCTTGGCCTGCGCCGCGGCCTGCATGATGGCCTGGTTGCCGTGCACCGTCGTGAACGTGACGCCGCGGCCGCGCAACTGGCGCACGGCCGCCGCCACGGTGGCGGGAATGTCGAAGAACTTGAGGTCTACGAAGATGTGTTTGCCGCGGGCCGCGAGCCAGTCGAGCAGCTCGAAGTAGCCGCCCGCCATGAACAGCTCCAGCCCGATCTTGTAGAACTGCACCGCCTCGCCGAGTCGCTCCACCAGCGCCCGTGCCTGTGCCGCATCGGCGACGTCGAGCGCGAAGATCAGCCGCTCGCGCGCCGGCACCCGGGCTGCGGGCGACGCGCCGGGCGCCGGGGTGGCGGAGGACGGGGAGCTGCCGGGCGGTTGGGCCATGAGGTGCTGTGCTGCCCGCTCGCGTGTGGCGCTAGGTTCGCTCGGCCGGGTCGAACAGCCGGGCGTGCTCGAGAATCGCATAGCGGTCCGTCATGCCGGCGACGTAGTCGGATACGCAGCGCGCCCGAGCGCTCGCGCCGGCGCGCTCCTCGGCGCGCCGCGCCGCCTCGTAGTACTCCTCCGGCATGAGCCTGATGTCCTGCATGAACGCGCCGAACAGCTCGGTCACGACACGCCCGGCCTTGATGGTCATGCGCAGCACGCGCTGGTGGCGGTAGAGATGCTCCTGCAGAAAACGCTTGAGCTGCAGGTGCTGTGACTGCATCGCCTCGCTCATGCCGACCAGCGGCCGCTCCTGCCGGCGCACCGCGTCGATGTCGGCCGGCTGTGCCGCGCGCAGCCGCTCGGCGCTCGATTGGATCACATCCACCACCAGCGCATTGATCATGCGTCGCACCGTCTCGTGCACCCGGCGGCGCCCGCCCAGATCCGGGTACAGATGCCGCACCTCCTGCAGCTGACGCTGTACCAGTGGCACCTCGGCCAGCTGCTCCAGACCGATCAGCCCCGCGCGGATGCCGTCGTCGACATCGTGATTGTTATAGGCGATCTCATCGGCGAGATTGGCCAGCTGCGCCTCGAGCCCGGGCTGGTGGCGCTGCAGGAAGCGCTCACCGACGTCTCCGAGCTCGCGCGCCCGCGCGGGCGAGCAATGCTTGAGGATGCCCTCGCGGCACTCGAAGGTCAGGTTCAGGCCGGGGAAGCCCGCGTAGCGCTCCTCCAGCTCGTCCACGGTGCGCAGCGACTGCAGGTTGTGCTCGAAGCCCCCATGCTCGCGCATGCACGCGTTGAGCGCGTCCTGTCCGGCGTGGCCGAACGGCGTATGTCCCAGATCGTGAGCCAGCGAGATCGCTTCGGTCAGCGTCTCGTTCAGCGCGAGCGCACGCGCGATCGTGCGGGCGATCTGCGCCACCTCGATCGAGTGAGTCACGCGCGTGCGGTACAGATCGCCCTCGTGGTTGACGAACACCTGCGTCTTGTAGGCGAGCCGGCGGAACGCATTGGAATGAATGATGCGGTCGCGATCGCGCTGGAACTCGCCGCGATACTGCGGTGGCGGCTCGGCGTAACGCCGGCCGCGTGAGCGCCGATCGTCGGCCGCGTAGGCGGCGAGCGGAGCATCGCTCACGGGGCCGTCCCCGCGCACGCAGGCGCCTGGGCAGCGCCAGTGGCCGGCGCCCCGGGGCCCGTCGCGCCCGGCTCGGCGCCGAACCAGGCCGCCAGCGTGTCGGCGAGCACCGCGTCGGGATAGTCGGCGCACACCACGGCCACGCCCACGCCGGCCGGCAATACCAGGCGCACGCGGCCCGATTGCACCTTCTTGTCCATCCGCATGTATTCGAATGCGCGCCGCGCGCCGATCGGCGGCGCCTGTACCGGCAGGCGCGCACGCACCAGCAGCGCGCGCAGCCGCTCGAGCAGCGCGTCGTCCACGCGGCCGAGACGGCGCGCGAGGTCGCAGGCCATCAGCATCCCGACGGCGACCGCCTCGCCGTGCAGCCAGCCGACATAGCCGCTGGCCGATTCGATCGCATGACCGAAGGTGTGGCCGAGGTTCAGCAGCGCACGCTCGCCGCGCTCGTGCTCGTCGCGACCGACCATATCCGCCTTGATCTCGCAGGAACGGCGGATCGCGTGCGCGAGCGCCCCGGGCTCGCGCGCCAGCAGCGCATCGATATGTCCCTCGATCCAGCCGAAGAAGGCAGCGTCACGGATCAGGCCGTACTTGATCACCTCCGCCAGGCCGGCGGACAGCTCGCGGTCCGGCAGCGTGCTCAGCAGATCGGTATCGGCGATCACGGCCCGCGGCTGATGAAACGCGCCGAGCAGATTCTTGCCGCCCGGGTGGTCGACGGCCGTCTTGCCGCCCACCGCCGAGTCCACCTGCGCCAGCAGCGTGGTCGGCACCTGCACGAAGTCGATACCGCGCTGATAGCAGGCCGCAACGAATCCCGCCAGATCCCCGACCACGCCGCCCCCCAGCGCCAGCAGCAGCGCGTCGCGGCCGAAGCGGTTGGCGATCAGCACGTCGAAGACGCGTGCCGCGGTCGCGAGCGTTTTGTAGCGCTCGCCGTCGGGCAGCACCACGCGCACGACGCGGCGCGGGGCAGCGGCGGGCCCGCCGGCGCTCAGCGCCTCTTGCAGCACATCGGCGTACAACGGTGCCACCACCGTGTTGGTCACCAGCAGGACGTCCCGATGCGGCACGTGCCGGGCCAGCAGCTCGGATGAACGGGCGAGCCCCGGGCCGATCAGGATCGGATAGGAGCGCTCGCCGAGCTCTACCGTGAGCGTCTGCATGGCGGCGCGGCCGAGGGCCTGTTGCGGAACTTCATGGGCTGGTACGTCACCGGGGGCATCGATACTCCGGGCGAATACGTTTGACGTATTCGCCTGGAGTATCGACGCCACCGGTGACATTCTACCTCATGAGATTTCCCGTCATTCCCTTGACCGCGCCCGCGGGGCGCTCGCGGCCCGATACTCGCGCGCCAGCTCTTCGGCCACCAGCGCCACCTTGCGGTTGTTGGTACAGATCACCAGGTCCGCGATCTCGCGGTACAGCGGCTCGCGCACGCGCATCAGCTCCGCGAGGCGCGCCATCGGATCGGTGTCGTGCAGCAGCGGCCGATGCTGCGTGCGTGCGGCGCGCGCAGCCTGTTGCGCGACGGATGCCTCGAGGTACACGACCCAGCCTCGGGCCGCCAGCTCGTGGCGCGTATCCGCGTCCAGGATGGCGCCGCCGCCGGTGGCCAGCACGATGCCGTTGAGGCGCGTGAGATCCTCCAGCACCTCGCGCTCGCGCCTGCGGAAGCCCGGCTCGCCTTCCCGCTCGAAGATCAGGGGGATATCGGCGCCGGTGCGCTGTTCGATCTCGTGATCGCTGTCGTGGAACGGGTAATCGAGCAGCCGGGCCAGATGCCGGCCCACCGCGGTTTTGCCCGAACCCATCGGGCCGATCAGAAAGATACTGCCTCTGCCCAGCATGCCCGTGCCGCAGCGTGCGCCGCGCGTTGCGGCAGGCTCATGATATCGGCTCCACGGCCGCAGGGGGCAGCCCGCGCGGCCGGCCGCTCGTGGGCCGGCGTGGCGCGGGCATCGTCAGGTATCGGCCGGGGCCGCCGGTCTGCTAGTTGCCCCCCCAGCAGGTCGTGGATTCGTCCGCGTTGGAGGAGCTGAGCGCCGACTCCTGGCCGGTCTGCGTGAGCGTGAAGCTCTTGCAGGTGGTGTCTGCGGTCTGCGCGCCGGTGGCGGTCGCCGTGAGCGTGAAGGTCGCCGGAACGCCGGCCGCCGCATCGGTCTCGGCGTTGGTGATGGTGTAATAGCCGTTGGGCGAGCTCGTGGCCAGCACGGCCGTGCAGGTCGCGTTCGTGAACGAGAAGTACTGCGAATAGCAGCGCTGCAGGATCTGGGCGTTCGAGGTCAGCGCGCGCACCGCATCGGTCCGATTGGCCTGCAGCGCGTACCTGCGATACGCCGGCAGCGCGATCGCCGCGAGGATCGCCACGATCGTCACGACGATCATGAGCTCGATCAGCGTGAAGCCGGCGGCTGCGCTCGCCCGCGCGGCGAGCCGCGGGCGCTCAGGTCGCCGGGCGTACATGGATCGCCACCACGACGGTGCTGCTCGCGCCGGCCGGACCGTTGAGCACGAGGTCGACCACCTCGCCGGGCTGCACCTGCTCCAGTTGATTCACCACGCTACCGGTCTGCTGCACGTTGTAGGTCGTGCCGTTGACGACGATCTGCAGACCCGACACGCTCGACACGGTACCGGATACCACCACGCCGGTCGCCACGGCGCCGAAGGCCGGCGCCACGTGCAGTGCCACGGCCAGGATCATCGTGACCGCAAGCTTCCCGAGGGCTGACTGTCTCATCGTATCTCCTGCCAGCTGAAGCGCTGTTGATGCAGGCCCGCCTGTCCGATCGCCAGGATCTGGCCCGCGCCGCCCGTGCCGCCGCTGCTGAGGGTGATCAGCGCCACGCCACCCCCCGTCGCGGTGGTTCCGCCCGCGAAGTTGCTGAACACCGGAGCCGAGGCGTACACGCTGCCGAGCAGCATGCCGTTGGCGGCGGCCAGCGAGCTGGTGATGGTGCCGGTACCGGTGTAGTTGAACTGCGGGTTGTTGAACGCGCCGCCCGCGAAGTTGAACTCCATCAGGTAGGCGATATCACCGCTGTAGCAGGTGTCGTAGGAGGGGATCACGCTGGTGGCCACCAGCGCGCCACCGTCCAGGCGCGGGTCGGCGACCACGCGCTCGGCGCCCGGCTCGAAACCGGTGGGCAACGGCGTGGGCGGCGCGAGGTTGAAGTTCACATCCCAGCCGTTCTGCGAGGGCAGGGCGACCTCGCTGCCGCTGATGAAGCGCAGCTGCACGCCGCTGACCGTCGAGGTGCTCATGGCCTGGTTGACCAGATCCGAGCGGGTCAGGGTCACCGGATTGCTGCCCGAATCGTAGACGCCGTACATGCTCTGCACCTGCGTCGAGCTCAGATCCGGGATGCCGAGCAGCTGCCCGGTTCCCACATACACCATGGTCCCATACAGCCGCGGAAAGTCCGGATTCAGCGACACCGCCGGCGTGGTGGTGATCGGCTGCGGATTGCCCGTCGCGGGATCGGTGGCCTTCAACAGCACGGAAACCGTCCAGTTGGCGGAATTCGGGTCGCTGACATTCACGCGCCAGACGTTGCCCTGCAGATCACCCGCGTACAGCGTGGTCGCCGGGGCTCCCACGCCGCCCACGTCGTTGACGGCCACGACGCTGGAGAGCCCGTTGGCCGCGGCGCTGTTGCAGGCCCCGGCGACCTGCGCGCACAGATTGATCGGCGTGCCCGGCAGCGACTGACCGGTCTGCGGATTGACGGCGTACAGGTACGGCGTCTGCGAGGCGCTGTTGTAGCCGTTGCCGAAGAACACGGTGAAGCCGAGCGTGCTCGCGGTGGCGCCGTAGTTGGTCTGCACGATCGCCGGGGTGCTGTAGCTGTAGCCCATGTTGGGATCGCTGAACTCCCAGAGCACGTCCGAGGCCAGTTGGCTCTCGCTGGTGATGCCCGCCGGATTGGTCACGTCGAGCGCGAACATCGTCTGGCCGCCGGCGCGCTCGCCGCTGACCAGCACCGTATGCCAGCTGCCGTCGGCGAACTGTACGTCGGAGGCCTGCGGCGAGCCGTCGACGTAGAAGCGATGCTGCTCGTTGTAGAACGGGCTGGTGAGGTTGATGAGATTGGCGAACACGCCGTTCGGGATGAACGCGAACAGCTCCGCGCCCGTCGCGGCGTTGAACGCATGCAGCATGCCGTCGTTCGCGCCTGCGTAGATGACCGGCTCGCGATTCAGATAGCTCTGCTCGAAGCTGTAGTAGCTCGCGTTCTGGTACGGCCCGCTCGCCCCGCCGACGTACAGCGGCGCGCTGTCGACGATGTCCGCGAGGATATGCGAGCGGTTGCGGTAGAAGCCGATGCCGGTGTCGGCGAGCTCCCAGTGCGCATCGCCGCGCAGGTAGCGCAGCGCGTGCACGCCGCTCGGATCCGAGGTATTGGTCTCGAGCTCCTGCCCGAGCGTGGTGGTCGCACCGATGCCGCTGGTCGGCGTACCGGCGGTCCAGCGGAACGGAATGCCCTGCCCGGCCACCGGATCCCAGGTCGCGATCAGGCGGTTGGTGTCCCAGCCGGTCCCCGCGGCCTGGGCGTCCAGCTGCGCCTGCGCGCTCCACAGCAGCGAGGAGCTGTTCACCTGCCCGGTCGAAGGGCTGATCGGGTAGGCCTTGATGTCGCCGGTCCAGTCCTGGTCGAGGTCGGAGGTATCGAAGCTCGGCTGGAACGCCACGGAGTTGGTGTTCAGTCCGGTGGTGTTGACGGTCGCCGATGCGGTGGACTGGGTGGCGGCCAGGATCTGCGCCAGGATGACCTGCATGTCATAGCTGACCGCGGCCGGACTGTTGGCGGGAAAGAAGCTGCCCGTGCCGCCCGCGACCGCCATGGCCGTGAGCGTGTCGTAGGCCTGGGGGTTGGTCGACTCGGCCACCCCGGCGCCCAGGCCGATCACGTAGGTCTTGACGGGGTTGGAGCCGCTGTTGAGCGCCTCGAGCGTGGTGATCGTGTCCTGCAGCGCCTGATCGTTCGTGGAGGCGAGCGATCCATTGCCATTGAAGCTCGCCGTCTCCCCGTAGCCCGCGGAGGACACCGTGCCCAGCGGCGGCCAGGCCTTGCCGTTCAGGTCCTCGGTCGGCAGACCGTCGGTCACCAGCACCACGTAGCGCAGCGCCCTGCAGCCGTTGGTCGTGGGCGGATTGACGCTGCTGTAGTAGCTCTGCGCCTCCTTCAACAGGCCCGCGGTCGGGGACTGGATCGCCATCGCCTTGATCTCGTTGGTCGTGACGCTGTTGGTTTCCGGCTGCAGATAGGGGGTGAACTGCGCGATGGCGCTGGCCACCGAGGCCGGCGTGGGCGCCGAGCCCGAGCTCTGCATGCCCACCACCACGTGACCGGTGGTGGCCGATTGCGTGCCGATGAAGCCGAAGCCGCGCTGCACCTGCATGACCTCGGTGGAATACGGCACGAAGCCGGCGTTGGTGGGCGTCTCGCATATCCCGGTCCCGCCGGACGTGGCCTCGAAGTAGCACTCCTCCACACCGCCGACGGTGTAATCCGCCAGGTTGAAGGTGGTGTACGGATCGCCGTTGTTGGGGCCGTCGAAGTTGACCCAGATCGGCGTGAATCCCGTGGCGTAGAGCACATCGTTGATATCCGGGTCATCGCTGCTCGCGCCGATCAGCATGTACTGATAGGTATTGATGCCGATACTGCCGTAATGGGTGTTCATCGCGTTGCAGTTGGACTGCACGGTCGTCGCGCTCGACAGCGGCACGTTGTAGCACGGGTTGGCCACGTACTCGCCGCTCGCGGGAGCGGTGTTCGTGAAGGTGAAGCCGCCGGGGTTGCTCATGTAGTAGACCCAGGTGGTATACGGATTGGTACCGCAGCAATTGTCATAGGCGGTCGAATAGTCGATCAGCCCGAAATCGGCGTACTCCATGAAGTCGCTGAGGATCGCGCTGATGCCGGCCTTGGCGACGTTGAGCCGGCTCGGCGAGTTGTCGTATTCCACCCCTCCCGAGGTGACCGTGTAGGGGGCGGTCGCCTCCGCGCCCGTGACCGGCGGAGTGAAGTTCGCAGGCACCGTGTAGTCGGCCGGCGAGCTGGAGCCGTTCAGGTACGCGGCGCCGCTGACCGTCAGCGCGCCCGAGCCGGTCATGATGGCCCCGCCGCCGCCCGGCAGGCTGGTGTCCATGTCGCCGTCCATCGACTCGGAGTTGCCCACCGCGATGAGCACCTGCGGGTGAGCGGGGATCGCTACGGTCAGCGGAATCTGCGACAGCAGCAGCGGTGCAACGGTGGTGGTGGCGCGCGCCGGGCCGGTCTGTACCAGCGCCGAGCCCGTGATCAGGATCACGAGCATGCACGGGCCGACTCGCTGCAGGGCGAGCTTCAGGATGCGCCTGGCAAGGCTATTCATGGCCGGCTCCTCACTGCTGCCAATCGATTTCCTGCAGCTCGGCCGTGCTGCTCTGGTCACCGCCGTAGCTGTAGGCCGTAATGCGGAAGATGCTGACCGGAGGCGTGGGGGCGCCGTACTGCTGCATGGCCAGCGACGAGCCCTGGATGGCCGCCGCCGGCATGTTCTCGATCAGAAACACCGGCGTCGAGGCGACCGGCAGCGCGGGGCCACCGTAGGACAGCACCATGCTCGCGGGACTGGTGCCGAGCACATACTGTGTGTAGGCGTCCGGCAGGCCGCTTTCCCAGGTATACATTCCGCCGTTGTTGCCCGCGAATGCGGTGTAGGTGCCGTTGAACAGACCGACCTCCGCGAAGCGCAGCGCGGCCTCGGCGGCCTGGATCGCGAGCTGGTGGTCCTGGTCGTTCTCCGAGATCTGCTCCTCGACGGTCTGCATGCGCGTGAGCATCACGCCCACCAGCGTCAGGATCACCAGCAGGATCAGCGCGGTGAACAGCACCACGCCGCGCTGCCCGGCCCGGGTGCGCGCCGTCGCGAGGCTCGCTGTCCGCGCCTTGCGCCGCATGGCGGATCGCGCGGCAGCCGCGCCGAGAGGTGCCGCGATGTTCATGGGCTCATGTCGCGCAGATACATGGTCTGCTCGTAGACCTTGCGCAGGCGGCTGTCGGGCGCCGCCATCTGCCAGGTCGTCTGCTCGAGGCACGGCAGCTCGCCCACCACGGGCGGGGAGCAGGTCGCGGCGGAGGCGGCGGCCACCGCGGTCGGCTGCACCGCCGTCGGCGGGCTCGCGACCAGCAGCGCGATCTTCACGCTGATGACGCCGTTGAAATCACCGGTCTGCGAGTAGTTGGCGACCTGGTCGGCCGTCACGTACTGCGCCACGGTCTGCGTGACCTGGCTGAGGGAGGTCTCCACGCCGTAGAGAATCTGCATGTTCTCCACGTCCGGCACCAATTCCTCGTTGACGCTGTAGCCGTCATTCACGCCGAACACGCCGCCATTGGTCTCGTATTTGAACAGCGCGCCATCGCCGTCCGCGCCGACGCCGATGTAGTAGACGATGGAATCGGCCGGCTCGACCTCGGCCCCGATGGTGAAGTCCGGATCCGTCGGCAGCGAGCCGGCGCTGTTGCCCGGAGTGGCCATGCCGCCGGTGAGGCTGATCACGCCCGAGCCGGCGCCGGGGTTGAAGGTCTGCACCTGAAAGACTTCCATCTGCACGCAGTTCGAGATGACCCCGAGCTGCCCGCCGTTGGCGGAGAAGACGCTCGAGCTGTTGACGGTGAAGGCGGACGTGCCGGCGGTGTCCTGCGTGGCGTACGCCGGCGCGGTCGCCGGCTCGGTCTCGTGTATGACCAGGATGTCACTGCCACCGACCAGGCTGCCGACCGGCGCGGCCGCCCCCTGCGGCACCGGCGGACTCACCAGCACCGCATCGAGCGCGCTGCCCAGCGCCGGCGTCGTGGTCCAATCGTCGACGTTGGCGTCGACGCCGGGGGCCGCGGACACCGTGATCGCCTGACCGGGACCCGTGTTCTTGGCCTCGTAGCCGGACAGCGGCTCGCCGAAGTCCGTGACCAGCGGGCTCGCCCCGGGAGTGAGCAGCGAGAGCTGCCGGGCCACCGCGGTGCCGGCCACGGCGACCGGCGCGGTGCTGTTGCAGGCGAAATTGCCCGCCCCGCGCACCGACTCCTCGATGGAATCGAGCGCGAAGCGCCCGCTGTCGGACAGCGCTCCCACCCCTGAGGTCATGCGCGAGGCCGAGCGCACGCCGACGAACATCGATACCAGCGCAATCGACACCAACAGCCCCAGCACGATCGCGATCATCATCTCCACGAGCGAGAACCCGCCGTGGCGCGGGTGCAGGCGCGGGTGCCGGTGCGAGCGCGAGCTCGTGCACCCGCGTGTGCACGTGCCTGAGCACGCGCGCCGGCCGCGTGACACGCCGCTCATAGGATCGACTCCAGCGTGACGCTCATCGCCCCGGGGGTGACCCCCGAGGCGGTGCCGAACGCCCACTGCGCCTGGCTGTCATCCCAGCTCACGGTGATCGTCGCGGTGGTATCGTTGAAGGCATCCGTGTTCATGATCACCGTGCCGGTACCGGAGGGCAGCGCGACCGCGAGCTCGTTCTGCCAGTTGTACAGGTCCAGTGCGGCCACCGTCTGGTCGCTGCAGGCCACGTTGGCGCAGTTGGCATAGGCGGCGGGGTCGGTGTAATAGCCGGCGATGGCGCCGGGTCGATTGGCGCGCATCATGTCGAGCAGCTCGTAGGCGAGCTGCGTCGCCTGACCGCGCATGTAGGCGCTGTCGTCGGCATGCACGGCACCGGTCACGAGCTTGGCCACCCCGAGCAGTCCGATGCTGAGGATCACCAGCGCGATCAGCACCTCGATCAGCGTGAATCCGCGCGCCGCCGCCCTCATGGCTGTCCCCTCGCCACCGCGCTCAGCATCCGCCGAGCGCGACGCCCGCGACGCTCTCACCGGCGGTCTGCGCGGTCTCGATGCGGCCGATCAGGTTCACCTCGAGCTCCTGCGCGTAGCTCACGCCGCGGTTGTCGCAGAACACGAACTGGAAGGCCTGGCCGGTCTGACCCGAGCTGTTGAAGCTCACGACGCTTGCGCCGCTGACCTTCTCGGAGACGGTGTTGCCGCCCGACACGCTCTGCGCGACCTGCAGCAGGGTCGGCGGGGTGCCCGCGCCCATGGGGCAGTCGGCGGCGGGGTAGCAGACGATCCAGCCGTTCGCCCAGTTGGCGCTCGAGCAGGTCGCGCCGTCGCTGGAGGCGCACACGTCCACGGTGGTATCGAGCTTCACGGCCTCGTCGCGCGCCAGATTCAGGCTGTAGACCAGCGTCTGGGACTCGGTGATCAGACGGCTGTTCTGCACGTAGCCGCGAAACGCGGGCATCGCGATGCCGAGCAGGATCGCCCCGACCACCAGCGTGATCAGCAGCTCCAGCATGGTGAAACCACGGCAGGGCCCGCGACGGGCAATGTCATTCATGAGACGAGGCTAGCCAGTCGAGCTTGCGGAAAGCTGGCGCGACGGCGCCGGGAGAATCAGTTTGCGACCCGCGTCACAGGGGTCGCGGTTATGTTGTGCGGCTCATCACATAGGAGCGGCTCGGGCTCCCCCGCCGGCGGCGCATGCCGCTCGTGCGCCGCGCAGGCGCTGCGAAAGCGCACGCGCATGCGCGCCCCACGCTCGTCGGCGCCGCTGCCGATGATGAAGCTCGCGTGATGCGCGCGCGCGATCTCCTCCACGATCGCCAGCCCCAGGCCCGCGCCAAAACCGGGCGAGCCGGGACGCCGATAGAAGCGCTCGCGCACCCGCGCTCGCTCGCCTTCGGGGATGCCGGGACCGTCGTCCTCGACCTCGAGGAAGGGCTGCTCGCCCTCCAGCCCGCAGCGCAGCGTCACGTGTCCGCCGCGCGGGGTGTACTTCAGGGCGTTGTCGATCAGATTGCCGAGCAGATCCTCCAGCAGCCAGGCGTCGCCGGCGGCGCCGACGGCCCGGGTCTCCACGCCGAGGTCGATGCCGGCCTGATCGGCGCGCTCCAGGTACTGCTCGAGCAATCGATGCACCAGAGCGTCCAGTGCGACCGGCCGGAAGCGGCTGTCCAGCGCGGCGGCCGGCTCCGCGCGCGCCAGCGCGAGCAGCTGGTTGCTCGCGTGGGCCAGCGACTGCGCGCCGTGCTGCAGCTTGCCGAGCTCGGCGGCGAACGGTCGGGCGTGCGGATCGGATTTGAGCAGCTCGATCTGCGCCAGCAGCCCCGCAACGGGCGTGCGCATCTGGTGGGCGGCGTTGGCCACGAAGCGACGCTGTGCGCTGGCCGCATCGCGCAGCAGCTCGAGCAGGCGGTTGAAGGCCACCACCACCGGACGCAGCTCCGTGGGCACGCGTCGCTCGTCGAAGCGCTGCAGCTCGTGGCGCGAATGCGCCTCGACCTCCTCGCGCAGCCAGGCGAGCGGCCGCAGGCCGAAGTACACCGCCGTCCAGATCAGCAGCAGCGTCACGTCCAGCTCGGCGAAATCCACCATCAGCTTGCCGAACAGCATCACGCGCTGGGTCTGCTCGCGCCGCGCGCGCGTCTCGGCCACCATCACCGTGGCCGGCCCGGCGCTCGTCGCCACCCGCAGGCTCACCAGGCGCACGCGATGCCCGAGCAGATCCGCATCGGCAAACACCGGCCGCGCGACATCCGCGGCCGAAGCGGCCTGCGCGCGCGGCGCGGCGTCGACGGACACCGCGGCCGGTGTGGTCGCCGTGGCCGGTGCGGGTGCCGCCGCCGCCCCGGGTGCGCCCAGGCGCGCCAATCCGGCCATGCCGGCGAGGAGCCTGCCGTCCGGCCCGGTCACCGCGTAGAAGCGGCTGTCCTCACTGTCGCCGCCCCTGGCCTGAGTGCCTTCGGCACGCAGGAAATCCACCACCTGGGAGGACGAGCCGAAGCGCACGGCGCCATGCTCCACCTGCACGTAGGCGGCAGCGGCGATGGCGGCGCTGGCCAGCGCCTGATCGTAGGCCTGGCGCGTGGTCGCCGAGGCGATCCAGCCGTCCGCCAGACCGCCGGCGAGCATCAGCACGGCCAGCGCCGGCAGCAGCAGCAGCAGCAGGCGCCGCCGGATGGTCACGCCGGCACGCCGCCCGCCGCCGGCGCGCGTGCTTCCTCGAGGCGATAGCCCAGTCCGCGAACGCAGCGGATCAGGACGCTGCCGCCGAGCTTGGCGCGCAGGCGCGACACATGGGTCTCCAGCGCATTCGGGCTGATGTCCTGCTCCCAGCCGGCGAGCGCCTGCAACAGCCGCTCCTTGGCGACGATGCGGCCGGGGTGGTGCGCCAAAGCTTCGAGCACCGCCCACTCGCGCCGCGTCAGCTCCACCACCCGGCCATCGACCTGCAGCTGCCGGCCGTTCAGGTCGATGTCCAGCCGCGCCATGCGCAGCGCGCCGCCGGGGAGCTGGCTGGCGCGACGGATCAGCGCCCGGCAGCGCGCCACCAGCTCCGCGTACTCGAATGGCTTCATCAGATAGTCATCCGCGCCGAGCTCGAAGGCGCGCACCTTCTGCGGCAGCTCGAAGTGCGCGGTCAGCATCAGGACCGGCAGGGGATTCTTCGCGCGGCGCAGCCGCTCGAGCAGGGTGAGCCCATCGGCGCCCGGCAGGCCGATGTCCAGGATCGCCAGATCGAAGGGCTCGGCCCGCAGGGCCGGCTCGGCGTGCTCGGCGCTGTCCACACGGTCCACGGTGAAGCCCGCCATCGCCAGGCCTCGTGCGATCGCGTCGGCCAGCAGCTCGTCGTCTTCGACCAGCAGTACGCGCATAGTCCACTTGCGCCGGCTGGACGCCGCGGCGGCGCCGCGTGCTCGCCGCCGTCGGCCTTCCGCTTGCCGAGCGCGTCAGCCCTCGGTGGAGGCGGCGTCGCGCAGAATCTTCGGCGTGATGAAGATCAGCATCTCGTCCTTGTTGTTCTCGTTGGTGGTGGTCTTGAACAGATTCCCGAGCACCGGAATGTCGCCCAGCCAGGGTATCTTGGTCGCCGACTTGGTCTGGTTGGTCTCGAGAATGCCCCCGAGCACCACGGTCTCGCCGTCACTGAGCAGCACCTGCGTCTGGATGGCGCGCGTATCGATGGCCGGCACGTTGACGCCGCCGGAGGCGACCACCACCTGACCGACGCTGTCGTCCGAGACGGTCAGGTCGAGAATGATGCGGTTGTCCGGCGTGATCAGCGGCTTGACCTTCAGCAGCAGCACCGCGTCCTTGAAGGCGATCGTGGTGGCACCGCTCGAAGCGGACTCCTGGTAGGGAATCTCGATACCCTGCTTGATCGAGGCCTCCTGCTGGTTTGCCGTCACCACGCGCGGTGAGGAGATCACCGTCGCCAGGTTCTCGGTCTGCGCCGCCGACAGCTCCAGATCGACGAGGTAGTTGGAGTTGAGGATGCCGAAGGCGATCGAGCCGGCCGGGCTCGAGACCGGCAGGTTCACGTTGTAGCTGTTGGTCGCGGAGGAGGCGGTGCCGGAGCTGGCGGTCGACAGGCTCGCGAGCGTCGCCGCGGGCGTGACGCCCAGACCGGCCGAGGTGCCGCTGGTCTGCAGCAGCCCGTCGCTGCTCTGCGCCTGCACTCCGAGGATCGTGCCGAGCTCGCGCTCGAAGTCGTTGTTGACGATGACGATGCGCGCCTCGATCTCCACCTGCTTGACGGGGATGTCGAGTGTCGCGACCAGCCGGCGTACGTCGGCGATGCGGCTGGCGGTGTCCTCCAACAGCAGCGTGTTGGTGCGGTCATCGACCGACACGCTGCCTCTCGAGGACAGGATCGAGCTGGCCCCGTGGCTCTTGAGCAGCGCGGCGATGTCGGCCGCCTTGGCGTAGTTGACCTGCAGGTAGGCGGACTCCAGCGGCTCGAGCTGCTGGATGTCCTGCTGCGAAGCCAGATCGGCCTTCTCGCGCGCGGCCAGCTCGGCGGCGGGCGCGACGATGATCACGTTGCCGTCCTGGCGCTTGCCGAGCCCCTTGGTGGTGAGCACGATGTCCAGCGCCTGGTCCCACGGCACGTTCTGCAGCCGCAGCGTCAGATTGCCGCTCACCGAGTCGCTGACGACGATGTTCTGCCCGCTCGCGTCGGCGAGCAGCTGCAGCACCGCGCGCACCGAGATGTTCTGGAAATTCAGCGTCAGGCGCTCGCCGTTGTAGCTTTTCCTCACCTCCGCGGCGCTCTGCGTCTGGGTCTGGCGCACCGGGGAGACCTCGACGACGTACTGATCGTCGGTCTGGTAGGCGAGCTGATCGAAGTTGCCGGTGGCGTCCAGCACGATGCGCGCATCGCCGTCGACGCGCTCGGCCTCGAAATCGGTCACCGGAGTGCCGAAGTCGAGCGTGTCATAGCGGCGCGTCAGCTTGCGCGGCAGATCGGTGCCGGTGAAATCCACCACCACCTGCGAGCCCTCCTGCTTGAGGTCGATCGGCGTGTGCGGATCGGTCAGGCGCACCACCAGCTGTGCGGCACCGGTGGCGCTGCGTCGAAAGTCGATGCTGCGGATGGCGCGCGCCACCGGCGCGTCGCCGCCGGCGTCCGCGAGGCCGCTTGCCGCGATGCTCGCGGTGCTCGCGGTGCTCGTCTTGCCGAGGGTGACGATGATGTCGTTGCCGCTGACGCTGGTCTGATACGGCATGGGCTGGTTCAGATCGAGCACCAGGCGCGAGCGACCATTGGCCTCGGCGGCGAGGATGCTGTCCAGTCCGGCCGTGCCGACATCGATGCGCCGCGAAGGCAGTCCGAGCGTGGTGTTGGGCAGGTCGAGCGAGATGCGTGCGGGCTTATCGATCGCGAAGCTCGCCGGCGTGGGCGCCGGGGCCGACAGGTGCAGCGTCAGCCGCAGCTGCGAGCCGCTCAGCAGGCGCACGTCGATCGATTGCAGCACGTCGGGCGCGGTGGCGACGACCGGCACGGCCGCAGGCGCCTGCGCCACCACCGGCACGGGCGCCGCGCCGCTGGCAGTCTCGGCGGCGGGCGTGGCGGCCGGGAGCAGCGCTCCCGCGGCCGCCGCGACCAGCGTCAGGGCACCTGCCCGCGCCCGCAGCGATTGGAGAGTGGACCGTTTCATTCGATTAATCTCCCTGCCGATCTGTCGTGCGCCACTCATTCTGTCGCCTCATGCGTGTCTGACCGTCGCCGTCATTGCCGGGCATCCCCGGAGGTGAGCGCCAGCGCCGCGGGGCGCTCGACGTAGCCGCCCAGCCCGTCCGGCACGATTTCGGTCAGCGAGATCTTCGAGGCGCCGATCTCGGTGATGACGCCGTCGTTCTGACCCATGTGATTGCCGATCACGACGCGGTGCACGCGCCCGTCGGTGGCCAGCACCAGCCCGTAATGGCTGCCTCCCATCGACAGGGTGCCGACCATCTTCAAAGTGTCCAGCGAGAACTGCTCGAGATACTCGCGCGGCCGGTTCTTGTCCGGACGCACCGTGCTGCCGCCGCTCATGACCGGCACGAACGGCGAGCGCAGATTCTGGTCGGTGTAGGTGAAGGCGTCGTAGGGTTTGATCTCCGGCAGCGGCTCGACGCGGCCGCCCGGCTCGGCTTTCACCTGCTTGATGAAGCTGTTCAGATCCGCATCGCCGCTGCTGCAGCCGGCGACGAGCAGCGCACAGGCCACGCCCGCCAGCAGCGCGGCGGGCGGGCGGCGGCGGCGAGCTGGGCGCTGCAGGCTCATCGGCGCCGGCCCTTGGCGGCCTTGGCCTTGGCAGCCTCGGCGGCCGCGATCTCCGCATCGTCCAGATAGCGATAGGTCTTGGCGGTCAGGTCGAGCTGCAGCTCCCCGCCGGCGGAATTCTTGTCGAGCGGGGTGATCTCGATGTCATGCAGCGTGACGATGCGCGGCAGCGCGGCGATGCCGCTGACGAATTCGCCGAACTCGTGGTAGGTGCCGGTCATGCGGATCTTGATCGGCAGCTCCGCGTAGAAGTCCTGCTTGACCTCGGGGCCCGGCTGAAACAGCTTCTCCTGCAGCGCCGCCGCGAGTCCCGTCTGCGAGATATCCACCAGCAGGTTCGGCACCTCGGTCTTGCTGGGCAGCTGGCGCAGCATCGCGCCGAAGGAGCGCTCGATGTCGGACAGCTGCTGCTTGTAGACGGCGAGGTTCACCGCCTTGGAATGCTTGGTGCGAAACTCGGTGCGCAGCTTCTGCTCCTCGTCCTCGCGCTGCTGCAGCTGCGGCATCTGGTTCTGCCACACCAGCAGGTACACCATCGCGACCGAGGCGGCCACGAAGCACACCAGCACCGCCGCGGCGCGCACCGGCAGCGGCCAGCGCCCCGGGTCGCGCGGATCGAGGCCGCGCAGCTCCTGCAGCAGGTTCATCGCGTGAGCCCCGTGATCACCTGCATGTGGGCCGGCCGCTTCACCATGTGCGCGGCGGGTCCCTGCGGACCGGTGTCATCGTCGGCGCCCGCATCGAGGCTGACCTCCTGCGCATCGAGCGTGAAGTCATCGCCGCTGCCGGCGTCCTTCTTGCTCTCGATCACCTCGAGTGCCGGATCGCGCAGCCACTGCGAGTCGGAGATGTTGCGCATCAGTGTGGAGACGCGCGTGGAGGACTGCGCGACGCCCTGCAGCTTGAGGGAATTGCCGCTCTGCTTGACGGAGGTGAGGTAGGTACCGTCGGGCATGACCTTCACCAGCTCGTCGAACAGGTGCACCACCTCCGGACGCGAGCGCTGCAGTTTTTCGATGATCTGCATGCGGGAGATGAAGTTTTCCTTCTGCTGCTGCAGGTCGTTGATCTCCTCGATCTGCCGGTCGAGCACGCGGATCTCGGCGCGCAGGCGCGCGTTGCGCGCCTCCTGGGCGTCGATCAGCTGGCCGAACAGCAGAAAACTGGCGAACGCCACGATGGCCGCGACGCCCACGGAGGCCCCGAGGGCCACGTAGAAGCCGACGCGCCGCTCGCGGCGTTGCTGATCGCGCCAGGGCAGCAGGTTGATACGTGGCATCAGTCGAAACTCCGCAGGGCGAGACCGCAAGCGGTCAGCAGTGCAGTGGCGTCACGCGCCACCGCCTGGGCGCGCGCGCGCGAGGACAGCTTCATCTGTCCGAGTGGATCGCCGCGCTCGGCCTGGATGCCCACGCGGCTCTGGATGACGTCGGCGACGCCGGGAATGTTGGCGCAGCCACCGCACACCAGGATCTTGTCGGGCTGCTCGCGCCCGGTGCCCGAGGCCAGGTAGAACTGCAGCGAGCGGCTCACCTGCTGGGTCATGTCGTCGATGAACGGGTCGAGCACCTCGGCCTGGTAGTTGTGCGGCAGTCCGCCCTCCTTCTTGGCGCGGCCGGCCTCCTCCATCGACAGCCCGTAGGTGCGCATGATCTCCTCGGTCAGCTGCTGGCCGCCGAAGGCGAAATCGCGCGTGTAGACGACCTTGAGGTTGCGCAGCACGCTGAAGGTGGTGCTGCTCGCGCCGAAGTCGGCCACCGCCACGGTATGGTCGATGCCGCCGTCGGGCATCTGGTGGGTCATCAGCCGGCAGGCGTTCTCCAGCGCGAATGCCTCCACGTCCACGATGCGGGCGGTCAGTCCGGCCGCCGCCGCCGCCGCGCGCCGCTGTTCCACGTTCTCGCTGCGCGAGGCCACCAGCAGCACATCGATCGATTCGCCGTCCTTCTCCGAGGGGCCGAGCACCTCGAAGTCGTAGCTGACCTCGTCCATCGGGAAGGGGATGTACTGGTCGGCCTGCATCTCGACCTGCGCCTCGAGATCCGAGTCGCGCAGACCGCGCGGCATCTGGATCACCTTGGTGATGGCGGCATCGCCGCTGATGGCGATCGCGGCCTCACGCGTGCGTGCCCCCGAGCGCTTGACGGCACGGCGGATCGCATCGCCCACGGCCTGCGGATCCACCAGGGTCTTCTCGTTCATCGCGTTGGCCGGAGTCGGCTCCGCCGCGTAGGACTCGACGCGATACTGGCCGCTCGACATCGCCAGCTCGATGAGCTTGATGGACGAGGTGGTGATATCCAGACCCAGCAGCTGGCGACGATTGCTCGTTAGAAGGAACACTTATTTCCCTAAAGCAGAAGGAACACTTATTTCCCTAAACCTTTCAGTGACCTAGGCGCGCTTTCTCGAAGTCCTATCGGTTTTCGCCTACAATCTGCAGCGGCGCCGAGTCCATCCGGCGTGAGTCGGTTCACGGATCCGCCGCCTGCCTGCTTAACCTTAAACTGGCCGTGGAATCAGCAGCCGTGATGCAGCTCTAAGTTTGCAAGGGTCGCGGCGCGGCGACAGCAAATGCGGCGCTGCGCACGCGCGCAGCGGCCCACTGCGGCAGTCGACGTAATCCGCCGGGGCAGCACGCTGCTATGCTTGCATGCGCCACCCACCCTCGAGAGGTCGAGCTTGCGCAGAGTACCGATGATCCGCCTGCTGGGACTGTGCGTCATTGCCGGTCTCACGCTCGCGCTGATCGGCGCCACGGCGTTGTTCGGCAGCTATGTGTACCTGGAGCCGTCGCTGCCGACCGTCGATGCCCTGCGCAGCGGCAGCCTCGCCGTGCCACTGCGCGTGTACGCACGCGACGGGGAGATGATCCAGGAGATCGGTGACAAGCGCCGCCTGCCGGTCGCCTACCAGGACATTCCGGTGCTGGTACGCGAGGCGTTCATCTCCGCCGAGGACGAGCGCTTCTTCGAGCACCATGGGTTCGACTACAGCGGTGTGCTGCGCGCGGCCTGGGTGGATCTGATGTCCGGAGATTTCTCCCAGGGAGCGAGCACCATCACCATGCAGGCGGCTCGCAACATGTTCCTGAATTTCGACAAAACCATACGCCGCAAGCTGCAGGAGATCTTCCTGACCTACCGCATGGAGCACGAATTCACCAAGGAGCAGATCCTCGGCACCTACCTGAACGTCATCTTCCTCGGGCAGCGCTCCTACGGCGTCGCGGCCGCCGCGCAGACCTACTTCGGCAAGCCGCTGGATCAGCTCACGGTGGCGCAGGCGGCGACGCTCGCGGGCATACCGCAGGCACCCTCGCGCTACAATCCGATCTACAACCCGCGGGCCGTGCGGGCACGGCGCCATTACGTGCTCGGTCAGATGCTCAAGCTCGGCTATATCGACGCCGCCACGGCGCGGCAGGCCGAAGCCGAGCCCGTGCAGGCACGTGACCACGGCGGCTTCTCGCAGGTCGAGGCCCCGTACGTCGCGGAGATGGCGCGCGCCGCGCTGCTCGATCGCTATGGTCCGGATGCGGTCAACGCCGGCTACAAGGTGTACACCACGATCGACGGTCGCCTGCAGGCCGCCGCCAACCGCGCCGTGCGTCTCGGGCTGATCGAGTACGACCGGCGCCACGGCTATCACGGCCCGATCGGGCACGTGCAGCTGCCCGCGGCCGCATCCGCGACGCAGCTGGAGGCGCTGCTCGCGAGCCGGTCGATGGTCGGTGACCTGCACCCGGCACTCGTCACGTCCGTGGCGGGACGCGAGGCGCGCGTCTACGTGCAATCGCTCGGGTTCGCGCAGATCGATTGGGATGGATTGTCCTGGGCCCGACGGCAGCTGTCCGACCAGCGCACCGGGCCGGCGCCGCAGCGCGCGAGCGACGTGCTGCGCCCCGGCGATCTGGTCTACGTCGTCGCCGACTCCCAGGGCATGGCGCAGCTCGCGGACCTGCCCGAAGCGCAGGGCGCGCTCGTGGCGCTCGACCCCGACGACGGCGCGATCGCCGCCCTGGTGGGCGGGTTCGACTATTACAACAACAAGTTCAACCGGGTGACGCAGGCACGGCGCCAGCCCGGCTCGGGGTTCAAGCCCTTCCTCTACTCCTGCGCGCTCGATCACGGCTTCACGCCCGCAACCGTGGTGCTGGACGCGCCGATCGTCTACGACGACAGCGATCAGGAGAAGATCTGGCGTCCCAAGAACAACGAGGGCGCGGGGGACTTCGAGGGCCCGATGCGCCTGCGCGAGGGACTGGTGTTCTCGCGTAACCTCATGACGGTGCGGGTGGTGCGTGACCTCGGCGTGCAGGCCGCCGCGGACTGCACCGCGAAATTCGGCTTCGACCCGAAGCAGATGCCTCAGGACCTGACCCTGGCGCTCGGCAGCCTGCCGGTGACGCCGCTGCAGCTGGTGAGCGCCTACGCGGTGTTCGCCAACGGCGGCTACCGCATCGATCCGTACTTCATCGACCGCATCGAGAACGCCGCCGGCCAGATCGTCTACCAGGCGACCCCCAAGGAAGTGTGCGATGACTGCGACGACGGGTCGGTACCCGCCGCAGCGGTCGGATCGGTGCCGGCGAGCGGCACGGCCACACCCGTGGCGGCGAGCGCGGCAGCGGCGACGGGATTTCCCGCCGCCGCGGCGGCATCGGCGGCCGCCGCGGCGGCAACGACTCCCGCGCCCGCCGCAGCTGCGGCGGCGCTGCCGACGGCTGGCCCCGCAGCCGTCCCCGAAGCCACGCCGATCGGGCTGGCCAGTCCCGCGGGCGGGCCCGACGCCGTCGCCGACCCGAATCGCGCTCCGGCGACGCTCGCCCCACCGCTGCTGCCGGCCGACCGCATCGCGCCGCGCGTGATCTCGGCTCAGAACGCGTGGCTGATGGACGACATGATGGCCGACGTCATCAAGCGCGGCACCGGCGCGCGCGCCGGCCGCGCGCTCCAGCGTAACGACATCTCCGGCAAGACCGGCACGAGCAACGGGCCGCGGGATACCTGGTTCAACGGCTTCAATGCGCACATCGTCGCGAGCGTGTGGGTCGGCTATGACGATGAGCGCCCGCTCGGCGAGGACGAGGAGGGCGCCCATACGGCCCTGCCGATCTGGATCGATTTCATGCGCGAGGCACTGCGGGGGCAGCCCGACCGCCCGCGGCCGCTGCCTCCGGGGCTGGTGACGCTGCGCATCGACAAGCGCACGGGGCTGCTCGCCTGCCCGGGCGACGGCGATACCCTGTACGAGACCTTCATGAGCGCACACCTGCCGCCGCCGTGCAATCCCGCGGTGTTCACACCCGGTGCCACGCCCGCGAACCCGGCCGCGGGGGGCGCCGCGCCGCTGTTCTGATCATTGGCGGTCCGCGACCGGGCGGGCCGAGGGACGGGGAGCCGAACCCATGAGCCGTCGTGCCAGCACCCGCAGGCGTAGCACCCGTCCCTTCCTCGGGAGCGGCCGCGGCGGCGCCATGGGCCTGCATGCCGGCGCCCTCGCAGCCGGCAGCCTCGGCGGGAGCCTGCGCGGCGGCAACCTGCGCCGCGCGCTCGCGCAGGAGGCCGCGCGCATCATGGCGCAGCATGGCATTCACGACTTTCGCACGGCCAAACGCAAGGCCGCCGAGCGGCTCGGGGTCACCGAGGCGAGCGCCCTGCCCGGCAACGTCGAGATCGAACGCGCGCTCGCCGAATACCAGCGGCTGTTCGCCGCGGGCACGCACGAGCGCAGCCTCGCGGCGCAGCGGCGCGCGGCGCTGCATGCCATGCACTGGCTGTCGCAGTTCCAGCCGCGCCTGGTCGGCCCGGTGCTGTCGGGCACCGCGACCGAGCACGCCGACATCCAGCTGCACCTGTTCGCCGATCGTCCCGAGAATGTGACGCTGCAGCTGATGGACCAGGGCGTCGCGCACGAGATCACCGAGCGGCGCGTGCGGCTCGACGCCGAGCGGACCAAGGCGTTCCCGGGGCTGCGCTTCGCGATCGAGAACCGCTGTGTCGAAGTCACGGTATTTCCGCGCGACGGCATCCGCCAGGCGCCGGTGAGCCCGGTGGATGGCCGGCCCATGCGGCGCGCGGATGCGGCAGAGCTGGCGGCGCTGCTCGATGCCTCGCTCGCGCGCGCCTGAGAGACCCGCCTGGCCGGCGGCCGCGTGCGCGCTGGCGCTGGTGCTCGCGCTGGTGCTCGCGCTGGCCGCCGCGCCAGCGAGCGCGGGGCGCGATGAGCTGCGTCACATCGTGCAGCAGCAGTGCCTGCCGAACTGGCTCATGCAGCACGATCCCTCCCCGTGCGAGTCGATCGACATTCCGGGCGGCGAGGCGATGCTGTTCGGGGCCGGCGTGCGCCGCGCGCTGGCCGCGGGCTACGCGATACTGGCCGATGAGAAGGGCGGCGCGCACCTGCTGCTGATCCCGCTGGCGACGATCTCGGGGATCGGAAGCCCGGCGCTGCTCGCGAGCGACGCGCCGCATTATTTCGCGGCGGCATGGGCGCAGCGCACCCGCCTCGCGATGGCCGCGGGCCGCGCGCTGGCGCCCGACCAGGTGGCACTGGCCGTGAACTCGCGCTACTCGCGCAGCCAGGATCAGTTGCACATTCACCTGGAATGCCAGGGTCCGGCGCTGCACGCGGCGCTGCAGGCACAGGCGGGACGGCTGTCGGAGCGCTGGACGCAGATCGAGGTCGCGGGCCGCCGCTACCAGGCGCGCCGCACCAGGGGCGCCAGCCTGGAGGGGATTCATCCGGTGGCGCTGCTCGCCGCGGGCGTGCCGGACGCGCGCGCCGACATGGCCGCCTACACGCTGGTGGTCGCGGGCGTGCGGTTTACCGACGGTCCGGGCTTCGCGCTGCTCGCACGCCGCGCCTCGCTCGGCGGCGGAGGGGAGGGGCTGCTGGACCCGAGCTGCGCGCTCGCACGCGCCGCCCCACCGCACTGAGCGGCGCGCGGCGCGCTCGGCTCGCGCTCAGCTCGCGCTCTTGCGCAGCGCCAGCGGCACGTACTCGCGACGCACCGGACCGGTGTACAACTGGCGCGGCCGGCCGATGCGCATGGCGGGGTCGCTCACCATCTCCAGCCAGTGCGCCACCCACCCCACGGTGCGCGCGATGGCGAACATGACCGTGAACATCGAGCGCGGGATGCCGAGCGCGCTGTAGATGATGCCGGAATAGAAATCCACGTTCGGGTACAGCTTGCGCGACACGAAGTACTCGTCCTGCAGCGCGATCTCCTCGAGGCGCAGCGCCAGCTCGAACAGCGGATTGTTGTCGTCGCCGATCTTGTGCAGCACCTCGTGACAGGTCTCGCGGATGATCTTGGCGCGCGGATCGAAGTTCTTGTAGACGCGATGGCCGAAGCCCATCAGGCGAAAATGGCTGGACTTGTCCTTCGCCATCGCGAGGTACTTGGGAATGTTCTCGACGCTGCCGATCTGCTCGAGCATCGACAGCACCGCCTCGTTGGCCCCGCCGTGCGCCGGGCCCCAGAGCGCGGACACGCCCGCAGAGATCGCCGCATAGGGATTGGCACCGGTGCTGCCCGCGAGGCGCACCGTGGAGGTGCTGGCGTTCTGCTCGTGATCGGCGTGCAGGATGAACAGCAGGTCGAGCGCCTTGGCGGCGACCGGATCGACCTCGTAGTGCTCGCACGGTACGGCGAAGAACATGTTGAGCAGGTTCGAGCAGTAGTCGAGCTCGTTGTTGGGATAGATGAACGGCTGGCCGACCGAGTGCTTGTGCGCGGCCGCGGCGATCGTCGGGAGCTTGGCGATGATGCGGTGGGAAAATATCTCCCGGCGCCGCGGGTCATGGATGTCCATGGAGTCGTGGTAGAAGGCCGACATCGAGGCCACCACCGCCGACACCATCGCCATCGGATGCGCGCTGTGGTAGAAGCCGTTGAAAAAGCGCAGCAGCGACTCGTTGGTCATCGTGTGGTGGGTGATGCTGTGCATGAACGCCTGCAACTGCGCGGCGCCCGGCAGCTCCCCGTGAATCAGCAGGTAGGCCACCTCCATGAACGAGCTCTTCTCGGCGAGCTGCTCGACCGGGTAGCCACGGTACAGGAGCACTCCGGCGTCCCCATCGATGTAGGTGATCCTGCTCTCGCAGCTCGCGGTCACGCCGAAGGCCGGATCGAAGGTGAAGACCCCCTGATCGCGGTACAGATTGGCGATATCCAGCACTTCCGGGCCGAGCGTGCCGGCGCGCACCGGAAGCGAGGTCGTGAGGCCACTGGAAGAATTCTTCAGCTCGAAGCTCTTGCTAGCCATCCGCGCATCCCCGGTGAGGCACCGCCGCTGAGCGCGGCAGTGAGTGCGGTCAGAGTGACACGCTTCCGTGCGTGGAATCAAGGCACACGGTCACCAGGCCCGCGTGTGCGCCCCGCTGGGGCGAGGCTGATCCGCGAGATCCGCGGCAGCGGTGGGCGACGCGGCGCGCGCCGAGCCGTGCGGGCAGCGCGCGCGTCCGGCGGCAGGTTCCCCGCTAGCGCGCGCCGGCGACTCCGGCGTACTTCTTGCGGAATTTGTCCACGCGCCCGGCCGTGTCGACGATCTTCTGCTTGCCGGTGTAGAACGGATGGCAGCTCGAGCACACCTCGACGTGCAAATCGTGGCCGACGGTCGAGCGCGTCTTGAAGCTGTTGCCGCAGGTGCAGGTCACCGTGATCTCTTGATACTCGGGATGGATGGACTCTTTCATGGCGTACTCGCCCATAAGGCGGCAGGAAGGAAAAAAGGGCGCGGAGTTTAGCGATGTCGCACCCGTCCGACAAGAGGCCCGGCCCGGCGCATCGCGGGCCAGGCGGCAGGAGCGGGGATTATCCACATTTTCTGTGGATAACTCTGTGTGTAACCCGCGCGCGCGTCGCTGATCCGAGCGCCAGAAACGCCTTAATATCAATTTGAGCAAAAAATGACCACGATGTTTCAGGCTAGAAAATCAAATGGATGCTCACGCATCATCGCGAAGATTAAACACTATTGGACGTAATCGGCTAATTTGCGGCGGGTGGCCATCGGCACTGTGCATAAGAGCGCGGCAAGCCTCACCCGCCCATCTTGACGGGGATTTCAATCTGTAGGACCGGCACTGACATCCCGATGTGAGAGCTCGCGACCGAACGTCCGGGGTGCGTCGGGCTGCGCCGCCGAGGCGGGCAGGAACTCCACGAGCAGGTCGTTGAGCAGGTCGAAGCCGCGCGCGCTCGCACGCCAACGGCCGGCATGCTGCTCGACCAGGCCGCGGGAGGCAAGCCGTGCCAGCCGCCCGGCGAGCACCCCGAAGTACAGCCCCGTGCGCCGCTCGAACTGCCGCGGCTCGAACCCGTCGGTGAGCCGCAGCGCATTCATCAGGTATTCGAACGGCAGCTCCTGCTCGGACACCGGCCTCGGGGCCGCAGGTGCAGCGACGCCGGCCGCGGCGCCGGTGTCCGCGGCACCTTCAGCGTCGGCGGCCGCAGCGGCCAGATACCGGCGTGGCTCGCGCCACTTGGCCGTGCGCGTGACCAGCAGGCGCGGCAGGCAGCGCGGCGTTGCCCTGCGCGCTCGCGGCGGCTGCGGCGGCTGCGGCTGCTGCCGCCCCGGCACCTCGCTCGGCGGCGTGGCCACGCGACTGTGCTTGCCGTGGGCGCCGGCGCCGATGCCGAGATAGTCGCCGAACTGCCAGTAGTTGAGATTGTGCCGGCAGCGCGCTCCGGCGCGCGCGTACGCCGACACCTCATATCGCTCGAAGCCCGCACCGGCCAGCCGCTCCTGGCAGGCGCGCTGCATGTCCGCGCAGGCATCCGCATCGGGCAGTCCCGCGGGGGGCTGCGCGGCGAACAGCGTGCCGGGCTCGAGCGTCAGCTGATAGAGCGAGACGTGCGCGGGCTCGAGCGCCAGCGCGGCCTGGATGTCCGCGCAGGCAGCGTCGAGTGTCTGCTGCGGCAGCCCGCACATCAGGTCGAGGTTGAAGTTGTCCAGTCCCGCCCGAGACAGCTCGGCGACGGCACGGCGCGTGTCCTCGGCTGCGTGAATGCGGCCGAGGCGGCGCAGCTGCGCGTCCGCGAAGCTCTGCGCCCCGAGCGAGACACGATTGACGCCCACCGCACGGTAATCGGCAAAGCGTCCGCGCTCGACGGTGCCGGGATTGGCCTCGAGCGTGATCTCCGCGCCGCTCGCCAGCGGCACCAGGCGGGCGCAGCCCTCCAGCAGCCGAGCCAGCGCGCCTGCGGAGAACAGGCTCGGGGTGCCTCCGCCGAGAAAGACGCTCTGCAGCTCGCGACCCTGAGCGTGCGGCGCCTCCTGCGCCAGATCCCGCAGCAGCGCCTCGATGTACGCTGTCTCGGGCAGCTCGGAACGCAGCGCGTGCGAATTGAAGTCACAGTAAGGACACTTGCGCACGCACCAGGGGAAGTGCACGTACAGGGCGAGCGGCGGCAGCGGCGGCGTCACGGCTGCGGCGCCCGTGACTGGCGTGCCGGCCGCGACGGCGACTGCAGGTAGCGCTGCGCGCCTCCGGCGGCGCGCAGTCGCTCGGCCAGCTCGGCGGCGGCGCGGGCGCGATGACTGTCGCGCTGCTTGAGCTCGCGCGGCAGCTCGGCGACGGTGCGCTCGAGGCCCTGGGGTACGAACAACGGGTCGTAGCCGAAGCCGCCGTGCCCGGCCGGCATCTGCGCGATGCGCCCTTCCCAGACCCCGCGTGCCAGCAGCGGGCCGGCATCCTCGGCCGAGCGCACCAGCGCCAGCACACAGCGGTAGCGCGCCGTGCGCGGCGCGCCCGGGCAGCCGGCCAGCTCCGCGAGCAGCCGGGCATTGTTGTCGGCGTCGGTGGCGAGCGCACCGGCGTAGCGCGCCGAATGCACCCCCGGGCGGCCCTGCAGCGCGTCCACCTCCAGGCCCGAGTCATCGGCGAGCGCCGGCAGCCCCGTGGCACGAGCGGCATGGCGGGCCTTCAGCAGCGCATTCTCTTCGAAGCTCGCGCCGCTCTCCGCGGCGCTGGCGAGACCCCACTCGGCGGCGAGCCGCAGTGTGAAGCCGAGTGGCGCGAGCAAGGCCGCCAGCTCGCGCTGCTTGCCGCGATTGGCGCTTGCGAGCACCAGCAGCTGCGCGGGCGGCGCGCGCTCGAGCGAGGCGCTCAGAGCTCGAGAGCCTGGGCCTGCAGCGCGCATAGCTCACCGATGCCGCCGGCGGCCAGGTTGAGCAGGGCATCGAGCTCGTGGCGGCGGAAGGCATGTCCCTCGGCGGTGCCCTGCACCTCGATGAACCCGCCGCCGTTGTTCATCACCACGTTCATGTCGGTCTCCGCCTCGCTGTCCTCGGCGTAATCCAGATCCAGCAGCGCCGTGCCGCGCACGATGCCCACCGAGACGGCCGCGATCTGCCCGTGCAGCGGGCTCTGCGCGATCTGCCCCCTGGCACGCAGCCGCTCGCACGCATCCGCCAGGGCGAGGTACCCCCCGGTGATCGAGGCGGTGCGCGTGCCGCCGTCGGCCTGCAATACGTCGCAGTCGATCAGTACGGTGCGCTCGCCCAGCGCCTCCAGATCCACGGCGGCCCGCAGCGAGCGCCCGATCAGCCGCTGGATCTCCTGGGTGCGGCCGCTCTGCCTGCCGCGCGCGGCCTCGCGCGGGGTGCGCGTGTGGGTCGCGCGCGGCAGCATGCCGTACTCCGCCGTGACCCACCCGCGTGCACGGCCGCGCAGAAACGGCGGCACGCTCTCCTCGACGCTGGCGGTACACAGCACGCGCGTGTCGCCGAACTCCACGAGCACCGAGCCCTCGGCGTGCGCGGTGAAGCGGCGCGTGAAGCGCACGGCCCGCAGCTGGTCGGTCGCCCGGCTGTCGCGGCGCGAGTACATGCCAGTCAGTTCTCCGGATCGAGCAGCCGCAGCGCGGCCACCGAGGTATTATCGCTCGCCCCACCGGCCGCCGTGACCGCCTGCGCGGCGAGCGTCGCCAATGTCTCCTGCAGCGAGCGGCCCGGGCTCACGAAGGCGCCGCCGATCTGCTCATCGTCGAGCGCCGACCAGAAGCCGTCGGTGCACACCAGCACGATATCCCCGGACAGCAGTGCCTGTCGCGGGCTCAGCGACACCTCCGGCAGGATCGGATCGCCGCCGAGGCAGGACTCGACGTAGCTGCGCATCGGATGGCCGGGAATCTCCGCGTCGCTGATCACACCCTCGCGCAGCAGCACCTCGACGTGGCTGTGATCGCGCGTGCGCGCCCGCACCCGTCCGCCGCGCACGTGGTAGACGCGGCTGTCGCCGACGTGCGCCCAGTAGGCTGATGAATCCTGCACGAGGCAGATCGCACACGTGGCGCGCGGACGCAGCTCCACCGGCCGCTGCGCCCCGAACGCCACCACGCGATCGTGCGCCACGCCCAGCGCACGCTGCAGAAAGCCCAGCGGATCGAGCAGTGGCTGCGCGCTCTTGCGGAAGCGCTCGAGGATGGCGCGCTCGGCGATCTCGGCCGCCCGCTCGCCGTCGGCGTGACCGCCCATGCCGTCGCAGACGCTGAGCAACGCCACCTGCCCGGCGGTCGCGACGCCGAGCCGATCCTGATTGCTATCGCGCCCACCCTGCAGGCTGAGTTCCGCACATTCGACGCGCAAGCGGGCACCACGGCTTTGGGCTAGAATTTTGCGACTACTACACCATCGACCTCTCATGATCGCAAGCATGACGGGATTTGCGCGGCGCGAGGCCGCGAGCCCCTGCGGCAGCCTCGTGTGCGAGCTGCGCAGCGTGAATCACCGTTTCCTGGATGTGACCACGCGCCTGCCCGACAGCTGCCGCGCGCTCGAGCCGGAGCTGCGCCAGGCCGCGTCACGCGCCCTCAAGCGCGGCAAGGTGGACTGCACGATCACGCTGCGCGGCGCGGACCCGGCCAGCGCGAGCCTGGAGATCGATACCGCGGCCCTCGAGCGGCTGCTCGCGCGCCTGACGACGCTGTCGGCGGCGCTGGGGTCGGCGCAGTGCGCGCCGCCGGCCGGCTCCGCGGCCGCGCCGGCCGCCATGCCCGCACGCATCGATCTGATCGAGCTGCTGCGCTTCCCGGGAGTGCTGCGGCAGGACACCGTCGACTCGGAGGCACTGTACGCGGCCGTGCGCCAGCTGTTTGCCCGGACGCTCGGCGACCTCGCCGGCGCGCGCGAGCGCGAGGGCGAGCGGCTCGCGGCGCTGCTGCGCCAGCGCTGCTCGCTGCTCGCCGACCTGATCGCCACGGTGCGCGCACATCTGCCCGAGGCGCGCGCGCAGCTGCGGGCGCGCTTTGACGAGCGGCTCGCCGAGCTGGCGGTGCCCGCCGATCCGGCGCGTCTGGAGCAGGAGATCCTGCTCGTGCTGCAACGCTCGGACATCGCCGAGGAGCTCGATCGTCTCGACGGCCATCTTGCCGAGACCGCGCGCACGCTGGAGGCCGACGAGCCCGCCGGCAGGCGCCTGGACTTTCTCATGCAGGAGTTCAACCGCGAGGCCAACACGCTGTCCTCGAAGTCACCGGACCTGGCGACCACGCGTGCCGCGGTGGAGATGAAAGTGATCATCGAGCAGATGCGCGAGCAGGTGCAGAACATCGAATAGCATCCGGGGTCAGGCGCGGGAAGAGGCGCGGCAGGCGCGCCAGGCCTCGGCCGTTTGCCTGCCGACGACGGCGGTGTCCGGCGTTGCATGTAACGATGGATCGAGGTAGAGTTACGTTACATGTAACAGGTTGGAGTCGCTCACATGCGCCCTTTGCGCCCGCGTTCCCGCTCCCCAGCCGCCGCCAGGGTGCGCAAGCATCGGCAGTCGTTGCGCGCTGCAGGTCTTCGGCCGATACAAATCTGGGTGCCGGACGTACGTGCGAAGGATTTTGCGGCACAGGCTCGTCGACAGTCACGGGCGATTGCTCGGAGCGCGCAGGAGCAGGACGACCTGGCCTTCATTGAATCTATTGCTGATTGGACCGCTACGTGAAGCGGGGCGAGATCTGGACTGTCGCCGGGGGTCCTGATTACGGCGGCAAGCCACGTCCGGTTGCCATCGTCCAGGACGGTCGCTTTGCGGATCTCCTATCCCTGACATTCTGCCCTTTTACAACCAACCCGACGCCGGCCCCCCTGTTCCGGTTGCCCGTAGACCCGAGCCAGAGCAATGGGCTAAACGAACGGAGCAGCCTGATGGTCGATAAGATAACCACGGTTGCGAGGTCGAAGATCGGCAAAAGAATCGGGCGGCTGGATGACGCGGATCTCGTCCGCTTGAATCGCGCCATTGTCGTGTTCTTTGGACTCGGAGGCGGAATCCCCGAGGCCTGACCGATGTAGTCGACTCTTTGGGAGTCGCGGAAGGCAACGAGTCAAGAAGGACGAGGTTGCGACGCTCACTGCCGTTGCCGACGGCTCCCCCGGCGAGCCCTAGCTCACCACCGCAACCGCAGCCGGCAGGGGCGCGACACGGTCCCGAGGACCGCACGGCCCTGCCGGCTGCAGGGGGCAGCGCTGAGGCCTGCTAGAGGGAACGATCTTCCAGCAGCCGAACCTTGCCGGAGCCGTCGGTGGTGCAGACCACGCGGGCGATCGTGCGGTCGCTCTGCGCGGCGCGCGCCGTCAGCACGTACTCCGGCGCACCGGGCATGTAGGGCAGGCTGCTGTCGGACTCGCGGCCCTCCACCACCTTCATCGGTTTGGCCGCACCGGCCGTCAGCTGCTGCATGAATGCCCGCACGCAGCTCTGCATCGCAGGCGGCTCGGCCGCCGAGCCGACCGCCGGCAGACCGGCCAGCGCGGCGCTCATCAGCAGCGCGCTCATCAGAGAGGTCTTCATTACTTTGCTCCTTGTGAAGCACCGAGTGGGGGTCTCGGCTGGGGCAAAGTTTATGAACGAACCATTCGTACGACAAACGATCAATTTTCATGCGAGCCCAAACCGGGCTCAGCGGCCGGCCGCAGCTCGCCGAATTGTTTGACCATCCAACCAATCAGGGCGCGTACGGCGGCGCGCTCGCCGTCCTCCGGGCGCGTCAGCAGGTAATAGCTCTCACCGGCATCCAGCTCGACGTCGAAGAGTCGCACCAGCGTGCCGGCCGCGAAGCGACCCACCGCCAGCGGCGCGGCGACCAGCGCGATGCCCACGCCGCGCTCGGCGGCATGCACGACGGCGGACATCGTATCGAAGCGGATGAGCTGTTTTGGACACAGCGGGGCGATCTGCTGCTGCGCGGCCCAGCGATCCCACAGATCCAGCCGGTGCTCGTGCGCAATCAATGGGTGATCGGCAACGTCGTGCGCACGGCTGACCGGCGCCTGCCGGAGACGCTGCGGCGAAGCGGCAACGGTGTAGGTCTGCGCAAACAGCCGTGTCGCGTTCAGCCCGCTCCATGGCCCTATGCCCACGACCACCGAAACATCGGCATCCGGCGAGTGCACGTCGTGTGGTGTGATGTCCGTCGCAATTCTCAGATCGACATCGTTGTGCAGCACGCTGAAGCGTGTGAGCTGCGGCACGAGCAGCTCGGATGCGAAAAAAGGCGGCACCCGCAGCCTCACGATGGCGCGGCGGAATCGCCCGCGCAGCTGCTCGGTGACGCTCTCGAGGCGCGAAAACAGTGCATCGATGTCCTTCAAATAGTGGGTACCGGCCTCGGTCAAGGTCAGCGAGCGTGGCCCGCGCTCGAACAGACTCAGTCCGAGCTCCTCCTCGAGTATCTTGATCTGGTGGCTGACGGCCGAGGCGGTCACGCACAGCTCGTCGGCGGTCGCCTTGAAGCTGCCGCGCCGCGCCGCAATGTGAAAGGTGCGCAGAAAGCGCAACGAAGGCATCGAATCCTGCATGCCTGATTGCAAGCAATGCCCATGCCATCGGCGGGTTGGGCCGGGCAGCCCCGCGCCAGGCCGCCCAGCGGCTGACCCGGCAGCTCGCCCCCCGGGGCGTGCGAGCCGTCGCGCGAGCGCTTGGCTGCCGCCGGGAAGTCGGCGTAACGTGCGGGCCTGCCGGGAGTCCATCGGCAGGGAGATACGTTGGCCGGCACGCGGGCGCAGCCATGAGCAACCTGTTCGTCATCTCCGCGCCCTCGGGGGCCGGCAAGACCAGCCTGGTGCGTGCGCTGCTGGCGCGGCGGTCAAACCTCGTCGTGTCGGTGTCGCATACCACGCGCGCACCGCGCGCCCACGAGGTCGACGGGCGCGACTACTGCTTCGTCACGCGCGAGCGCTTCGAGGAGCTGGTGCGCTCGGGGGCATTTCTCGAGCACGCCC